>JAABUU010000092.1_pt1 | contig 212599 bp, 233 predicted proteins | sample 5559301 | NCBI WGS metagenome assembly JAABUU01 (sample SAMN10711884, study PRJNA513360) | rock metagenome | isolation source: Antarctica rocks | place: Antarctica: Victoria Land, Richard Nunatak white | reverse complement strand
CATGACAAGGGACCAGCGCAGCCAGGCTTGGCCGGCGTGTTGCATGGGGGGCGCCCAGGAGGCGCGCAGTCGGCGGCGGCAGCGGAACTGGCCGCTGTGAGGTGGCAGCTCTGCGCCTGCCGCCCAGGCGCGCACGCGCGGCCGCTGCAGAGGCCCAGGCAGGGCTGCGCCCGGGCGGCGCGCCTGCATCACCGCGGCCGCCTCGCCGGCGTCGGCGGCGCCCGCCTCGGCGGCGCGCAGGCGCTCCAGCAGGCGCCGCTCCGCGCCCGCGTGCGACGCCTGCTGCGCGGCCGCGCTCGCCGCGAGCGCCTCGATCTGCCTGCGCGCGCGCCGGCCCGCGGTCGCGCGTCATGCGCCGCCGGCGCTGTCTGTGGCTCGGGTCTGCAAGCCAGAGGCTGTCCAGAAAAGTACCGCGCGCACGAGGGCGGGACGACCAGCTCTGCCGCAAAGCATGTGCGCGCGTGAGGGCCGCACCGCAGCAGCGGGCGCGTGCCCTCGGCGGACGCCGCGGCGGCCTCCGCCCGCTGCGCCTCGAGCGCGCGCAGGCGCTCCTCCTGCGCCGCGACCTCGCGCCGCAGCGCGCCCTCCCGCTCGAACCACGCCGCCTCAGCCGCCTGCCCGCCCGCCAGGGATGCGCTCACAGCCAAGCGCGCGAGCGCCACAACGAGCAGCGTCGGCCGTCAGCGGCCCGGCCGGCGAAGATGGAGCGCTCCAGGCCCGCGCAGGCGCCCGCTGGTGCTCGCCGCTTTGGCCCAGCCTTCAGTGCACGCACCAGGACCGGCACCATCACCCAGGATCAGCACACCCTGCGCACCGGCTTGTCACCAGCCACAGGCGGCCCGGGCCACAGCGAGCACGGCGCAGGTCCGCCAGCCCTGCCCCATGCGGGCGCTGCCGGCCCCGCGCGCGCCTGGAACTCGGCGCGCAGGTCGGCCAGGCCGGCCGCGGCCGCGGCCTCGCGCTCCAGCGCGGCCGCGAGCGCCGCCGAGTCGCCGCGCTCGGTGGCCGCGCGCGCGGCCGCGGCGGCTTCGGCGGCCTCGCGCCGCGCGGCCGCCGCGGCGGCCGCCGCCTCGCGCCGCGCGGCCTCCGCGTCCGCCTCGGCCGCCTCCACCTGCGCGCGGCCGCGACAGGTGGTCGCACGACGCGGCCCCCAGCCGTGACGATTGGATGCGCGCGGGGCGACAGACATGCGTCCACTGCCGCGGCTGCACAGCCTCCCCGCCCGCGGCCCAAGCAGGCGCCATGGCGGCGTGGCGGCGTCGGCGGCACGCACGGCGCGGGCGGCGCGCCTGCGCGGTGGCGGCGGCCGCGGCGGCAGCCGCGCGCTCGCGTTCGCGGCCCAGCGACGCCTCCAGCGCGGCCAGGCGCGCGGCGAGCCGCTCGCGCTCGGCGTCCGCGTCGCGCGCGCCGGCGCGCGCCCGCCGCAGCGTCGCCTCCAGCTCACCGTTGCGCCGCGACAGAACCTCGCCCTCCGTCTGCGCGCGGCCGCGCGCGCGCCCGTCACGGCGCGTGCCACGCGCTGCACGTGCCAGACTCTGGCATGCTGCGCGATAACGCTGCCGTGCCCTCCGTCGGTGCGCCGCCACATGCGCCGCCCCTGCTCTGCGCGTCTGCCGCCAGAGCGCGCCGCATCACCCAGGACAGGCACCACGGCGCGGCCCAACGTCACGCAGCTGCCCCGTGCGCCCATGTGACAGTGTTGTGGCATAACTGCGCGTTGCTTGGGCGGTGCCAGGAAGCGTGAAGTAGGGCGGCCGCCCCGCAAACAGACTGGAACGTACAGCTCATGGCTCTGCTCTCAATCAAGCAGACCTGCCGACAGGTTTGGGGTTGGCGCAGCAGGAGTCGGCCTGCGCCTACAGCTGCAGCCCAGGAACGGAACACCAAGGGTGTAGGCGCCGCGCCTGTAGGCTGGCAATGTACGACTCGCGGTCCTGCAGGCGGGCCTCGTTGGCGGTGCCGCCCTTGCTGGCCGCGGCCGCCGCAGAGCGCAGGCCCTCGTTCTTTTCCTGCGCGCCACGCGGCGCCTCGGGGCGCGCATGGACCCTTGCTGCACACGAGAACAAGGCGCCCTGTGCGCGTTCGCCAGGCCGGCGCGCCCCCACCAGCGGCACCCAGTCAGGCGCGTGCGGCGGCGCACCTTCAGGCTGGCGATGGTGCGGTCGGCGGCAGCGAGGCGGCGCGTGAACTCCTCCTGCAGCTCCTGGCGTGCGCGGGGGCGCGGTGACAGGGTTAGGGTCGCACGGCGAGCGGCGCCGCTGCCTGGGGCAGGCGAGCGCCGACCCGAGCGCTTGTGTGGCGCTGCAGCAGCGCGGCAGCGCCAGCGAACTGCCTGCACCCGCAAGCGAACGCCCGAGCACCCCCGCGCCGGCGGGCGCACCCGGAGCTCTGCCTCGGAGTGGCTGGCGGGCTCCTGCGCAGCTGCGCGCCGCAGCTCCTCATTCTCCTTTTGCAGCGCGCTGTTGATGACGGTGAGCGTCGCAATCTTGCCCTCGCACTGCCGCAGCCTGCGCGGGCCCCCAACCGTCTGTGCTCCTGCCCGCCGGTCGCAGCAGCACAGCCGCGTCTCTGGGAGTCTGCAGCTGCTGCATATTTGTCCCCACAGCATGCCCGGCTGTCGGCTGTTAATGCCGCACCGTTTTTTGACAGCCACAGCACCCGCGCAAGGCAAGGCAGGAGGCGTGCGGTCGCAATCCAGACGTAGGCGCCTCGGGCATCAGCCCACTCGGGCAAACATGTCTGGTAGGAGGCGGTCAACACACACTGGCGAGCACCTGTCCGCGCCGTCAGCGTTCTGACCCAAGCTCTTCGTCCTGGTGTCCAGGTGCGCCATCATGCCCCCCCTCCCCACCCCCCCGGGAGGGGGCGTGGCCAAAGTTGAGTATGCGAGGCCTCACAGAGAGCTGGGGGGTGCTCGTAGCAGTCGGCCTTTCACAAAAGGTTGCGAGAGCCACTCACAGCACGGGCGCGCCAGGCAGGCAGCGGCAGCCGTACCACTGACTCACGATGAGGCCTCAAGCCTCTATCCGTCACTTGGTTCCACAAAAGCTTGGGTCCCAAGCAGATTTCAGAGCAGGTTCCGAGGCCCTGCACGTGCCGCTGCCAATGGCTGCAGCCTGCCATGACTCGCCGGTCATGCAGGACCGCAGCTCTGCCTCGGCACACTGTGCGTTCGAAGAGGCAGACCGGGCCATGGGCAGCTTCTCGCCGTCCAACGGGCTGCTGTCGATGGACTACGCCAAGCTGCCCTGGCCGGAGTCCGGCCTGGACGAGCTCAACCTGCTGGAGCCGCCGACGTTTGGCCAGGCGGCCGGGCCCCTGGGGCAGCAGGCAGCCGGCCGGGCGTCGGCCGGCGCCGCGGGCCCGCTGTTCGGCCTGCAGGCCGAGCTGCGGCCCAGCGCGGAGGAGGACGACCGCCGCAAGCGCAGCCGGGAGGCGATAGAGCGGGAGTCGCTGGAGACCTTCCTGCGGGAGCTGGGCAAGGAGCCCGCCGAGGCGGAGCGTGGCGAGCCGCAGCCCAGCTCGTCCGGGGACGAGAAGCGCGCGCGGCAGCCCTCGGACGCCGCGGCGGCCGCGCGCGCCAAGGCCGGCCGCGAGCGGGCCCGGCGTGAGCGCCTGAATGAGAGGTGCGGGCATCTTATCATAATGCCTGAGGCCTGCGCCTCACTGGCCCTCTCCTGCGCACACTGGGGCGACGGCATGCGGGCTGGGCGCGCGTGTGTTCGGTGCGAGAGCGCGTGCAGCCGCACATGGCCGTCGCGCTGCGCAAACCCGCGCAGCGGCCACTAGCACAGGTCCACTCCCTGCGCTCAGGGGGCTGTTAGGGTAGGCTGATTGAGTGCGGGCAGGCAATGCGTGCAGACGCTGAGTATCATGCGCTCTGCTCGAGTGGTATGTACGGCGGCGGTCGCGCCGCTCGCCGCCGGCACGGCAGGCTCTATGTATTCGTCTGTGCCGGCCTCACTTAGCTGGCGCATGCTCCCGCCGCGCCCGAGCGCCCTCCTGGCGCGCGCGCAGCTTCCAGGAGCTGTCAAAGGTGCTGGAGCCGGGCAAGGTGGTGAAGACGGACAAGACGTCCATCATCGCCGACGCGATCAGGATAGTCACCCAGCTGCGCGCTGAGAACGGGCAGCTGCGGCAGCTCAACAAGTTCCTGGAGGCGCGCCCCGCTGCCCGGGCCCGGCCCTGCGTGTGGGCTGCGGGCAGGAGCGGCGGCGAGGCGCCGGCCTGCTTGCCTACACTCACACGCAGGGTGGCTGTCGCGACTGCCTCGTCGTCAACGCGGGGCTCTGCGCCGCGCAGGAGCGGACGCAGAACATGGAAAAGCTGAAGTGCGAGCTGGCGCTGCAGCTGCAGCTGATCCAGCAGCAGCAGCAGGGCGGCGCCGCGCCGGGGCCGTCCGGCCACATGCAGCCGGGCGTCATGATGCCGCACTACATGCCCGGTCCGTTGCCAGCATACCTTGCCGTGCCGTGCCTCCGCCCGGGCCTGTGTGATGTGAGCGGGCCACAGCGGTCGGGCGCTGACAGCAGCGCCAGCGCGCAGGCCACGGCATGGGCATGGTGGGAGCGGGCGGCGCGCTGGGCATGGGCGCGCAGTTCGGCGGGCTGATGGGCCCCATGCAGGTGCAAGGGATGCACGCCATGGGGTACCTGCAGCAGCAGCTGCGGCCAGCTGCGGCGCCGGCCGCCAGCGCAGATACCGGCGCGGCGCACAGCTCCGCAGGCGCACCTCAGGCGCGCGGCCCTGCAGCTTGGGGGCGCTGCCTGACACCAGTGCCCAAAGCTGCTACGGGTTCCCTGCTGGTCGCGGACTGGACGCGAGGGCGAAGCTCCTGAAGGTACACATGCGGCTAGGACAAGACACCTCCGCAGCCAACTGGGTGCATGTGTGCACGCCTGTTGTTCATAACTCCAACAGCGCCACAGCGCGGGCTGAGGGCAGCGCCAGTGGCTGCTGTCATTGCCGCAGCAGGCTGAGGTTGTGGCTGCGGCCGCAGGCCGCGGGTGCCGAGCGTGTTAAGGGGGAGCCGGGCGCCGACGGTGCGCCGGGCGCGGGCGCGGGCGGCAGCGGCGCGGGCGGCGGCGGCAGGGCGGGGCCCGACGCGGAGGAGAGCGGGGCGCGCGCCGCCGCGCAGCCTTTCCCAGTGGGGCCCGCAGGCTTCATGCCGGCGGCACAGGTCGACACCTCGCTGGACTCCGCGCGCCGGCCACCCGCCGCGTGACACATTGCGCCCTTGCACGGCGGGGGCGGCCATGCATGCGCTGAGCCCCCAGCCGTCCCAGGCAGGCAGCGCCTGGTGTGGGCGCCTGCGCGGCCATGGACTGGGGCGGGCAGCATGCCGCGCCGCTGCCTGCCTGCCAGTGCTGCTGCGCGCGGCGTGCACTGGCTCCCGCGGCCTTGAACTGCGCGCATTTGCGCAGAGCCTGCATGCGCGGATTAGAGAGCATTGTCGAAGTGGGCTTGTGGTTGTGAGAGCTGGGTGGGGAGGTGTTTCCCACGAGCAAGGCGTTGGGCCCTTTAACAAGCGCTGGCGTCTGGGCACCCAGCCCCTGCGCTACCGCAGGGCTGATGCTTGTTTTCCCCGAAGTGAAGTTTGTAGGTTCAGACTCTGAGGTGTCAATGTCCCACTGTGGTTTGCTGCGTACTGGTTCAGTGCTGTCGCTCATTTTTTCAGGTCTGTGTAATCAGGCAAGCTGCGGCATCATCACCTCACCACTCGCGACCCCTGCCCATCAGTGGACCACATTGGTGCTGTCCTGGACGGCCTCCATCGAGCAAAGAGCCATTTCCAAGATCTTCAGCGCCAACATGCACTCTGCACGTGACTTTCTTGTGTGTGGGGGACCAGCACGCCAGAGGCCCTAGCTGACTGACAGATGCGGCACTCTCAGCTCAAGACTACCTTTCGATTTGAAGAGCACTTACAGCCTCGCTAAACTTTATATAACAACTCCTCTGGTGCAGCAGAGACTGATTAGGGCAGACAAGATGGGGAAGGCACCTGTGCGCGTGCTGATTACCGGCGCTGCAGGTTGGCACACGAGGTGCTGTGCGCTGTAGAAACTGCGCTGCCGCCTGGCGACTGTCAGATGCTGCTTGTTTGCCCAGTGCGTGAGCGTGAAAGCGCATTTGCCCGGCATTGAGCAGGCCCACTATGCAGCAGCGTCAGTGATACAGCAAGTACTGAAGGGTGTGAGTGCCGAGTTGCAGGCCAGATTGGCTACAGCCTGGCCATCCAGGTGTCCCGCGGCACCATGTTGGGGCCAGACCAGCCCGTCATCCTGCACCTGCTGGACATCCCCCCTGCTGCGCAGTCCCTGGACGGCGTAAAAATGGAGCTCATTGATGCCGCTCTGCCGCTCGTGCACGGTGCGGGCCCTAGCCAGGCACTGAGCCCCTGCAAACAGTATGCAACCACCCCTCGACAGGGCCGAGGACGTCTTGCTCTGTTGAGATACGCAGGTTGGCAGCCCGGCTCCTACTCAGGAAGCTGTGTGATATCTGGAGGGGCAAGCAGAGTACAAGGTCCCTGCCCTGTGTGTCCAAGCAAGCGGGCGACCTGCTTATGTGACCCGGCATGTGGATATGCGCCAGGCGTGCTCGCCACCACGGAGGTGGAGGAGGCGTGCAAGGGCGTGGCGATCGCGGTCATGGTCGGCGGCTTCCCGCGCAAGGCCGGCATGGAGCGCAAGGACGTCATGTCTAAGAACGTGTCCATCTACAAGAGCCAGGCGGCCGCGCTGGAGAAGCACGCCGCCAAGGACGTCAAGGCGCGCCGCCCGCGCCCGACGCCGCCTGCTGCGGGGAGAGCGCATTCACGGCCTACTCTTGACCGGCAGGCTCCTGATCAGCCATGCTTGTGCATGTGCATGAATGCACCGCCGCGTGTTCCCTCTCGTCACACTCGGCGCATGCAGACCTCTGCGAGGGTGCCTGATATTATGCATGTCCGCATGCATGCCCGCAGGGCGGCTGTGCCGCGCTGCAGGTGCTGGTCGTGGCCAACCCGGCCAACACCAATGCGCTCATCCTGCGCGAGAACGCGCCCAGCATCCCGGCGGAGAACATCACCGCGCTCACGCGGCTGGACCACAACCGCGCACTCGGCCAGGCGCGCCGGGCCCCCTGCGTGCCGAGCACCGTGCCGATTGCCAGGCATTTCACATTGTTTATCTGAAATGTATTTCACGAATGATACACTTGCAAGTCTGGGGCATGCCTGGTGAGAGCGCTGCTTGCGGGTGCGCCCTGGGTGCCCAGCGCGTGCATCCCTGCAGCGCCGCGACCAGGCCGAGTTTGCGTGCACACAGTGCGCCGAATCGAGGGTGGCAGCCCGGGCGCGCGGCGCGGCAGGTGGCCGAGCGGCTGGGCGTGCACGTGGGCGAGGTGCGCAACGTCATCATCTGGGGCAACCACTCGTCCACGCAGTTCCCGGACGTCTCGCATGGCACCGTCGGCGGGCAGCCGATCGCGGAGGCCGTCGCCGACGACGCCTGGCTGCACGGCGAGTTCATCGCAACCGTGCAGCAGCGCGGCGCCGCCATCATCAAGGCGCGCGCGCCCGGCCTGCGCGTATTGCTGCATGTTCATGCATCAGCCTGGCTTGCCTTTGTGCATGTGCATAAGGGGGCTGGCCGACTGCCAAGTTTCTGAGCCCGTGTGGGAGCTGCATGGGCCGGCGCACTCTCCAGCGAGCGCGGCGCGGCGCTGCGCTGATGGGCGCGCGCGCTGCGGCAGATGCGCGGCATGAGCAGCGCGCTGTCCGCGGCGAGCAGCGCGTGCGACCATGTGCGCAACTGGGTGCTGGGCACCGAGCCGGGCGTGTGGGTGTCCATGGGCGTCATCTCCGACGGCTCCTACGGCGCGCCCAAGGCGCGGCCCCGCCCGGCCCCCCCTGGCCTGCTCACACCCCAGGTGCCTGCGGGGCCCTGCCCACAGCAACCTCTCCTGTCTGCACAGCGCGCGGCCGCGGCAGCTCCACTGCGCGACGCCGGCAGCAAGCTCCCCTGTCTGCACAGCGCGCGGCCGCGGCAGCTCCTCTGCGCTGACGCCGGCAGCAAGCTCCCCTGCCTGCACAGCGCGCGGCCGCGGCAGCTCCCTTGCGCTAACGCCGGCAGCAAGCTCCCCTGTCTGCACAGCGCGCGGCCGCGGCAGCTCCTCTGCGCTGACGCCGGCAGCAAGCTCCCCTGCCTGCACAGCGCGCGGCCGCGGCACCTCCTCTGCGCTGACGCCGGCGTGCGACGCACGTGCGCGCAGGACGTGATGTTCTCCTTCCCGGTGAAGTGCAGCGGCGGGCGCTGGGAGATCGTGCAGGGCCTGTCCATTGACGAGTACGCCGCGGGCAAGCTCAAGGTGACCGGCGAGGAGCTCGTGGAGGAGAAGGAGCTGGCGCTGCAGTGCTTGGCGGAGAAGTAGGGTTAGGATTTTGGGCGCTTTTCGTGACGCCTTGCTAGGCTGCTGCTGGCACCTCTGTGTGCACGGAAGCATTTTGGGTATGTCTGACTTTCTACAGGTCTGGGAGATTTGCAGGGGCGTAAAGTGTGCATACATCAGTGCGGAAGCATGAAGCATATGAGTGAGTCCGCAGGACCGTCAGCTTCTCACAGCAGCCGTCCCTCAAGGTTGCTGGCCACATGCAGCTCAACATGGCTGAAATGTGCACTTGTGTATGGCTGAAACGTGCACCAGCACCGCGCTGAGCCAATTATAGAGAGAGGGAGAGAAGGGAGCTGAGTTGCATTTCAATCAGACAAGAAATCAGACGAGACAATACTGCTTCCTCTCAGGCCAGAGCTTCCATGCCGGGGTGCCAGCCAAAACGGTCCAGCAGGAACAGAACGGCGCCATTGGTCCATCCAAAGCCCACCTGCGCGGAGAGCGCTTCTCAGCACAGGAATCGGTCGGCGCTGGCTGACCTCAGCGCATATCAGTCCATCAGCAAAAGTGACATACTTCTAGACAATCCAAGATGGCAATAATGCGCTGCAGCTGGCACATACACCCCCGTCACGCGCATGGGCGCGCCTGCACATCATACTCGCCGCCGCCGCCCGCTCGGCCGGGGCAAACAGCGTCATGCTTTTCTGCCATCCCGCCGGTGCGCCGCCAGCACGCATGCACATTTGCAAGCCACGCCTGCGCCAGCCGGTGCGCAAGTGCCTCGCCCTCCGGACCTGCACACCCGCATGCACAGTATCAGGATGGCTAAAACGACAGCGGGCGGAGACGCCAGCCGCGCTTGAGAGACCACTGGCAGCCAAGCTGCTCTCAGCCACGTCAGCAATGTTACTACATGACATCCTTGCCTCTGTAAAGAACGTGCACTTGCATGCATGTACACATACCTGCCTGTACATGCACCTCTATCATGCCGGTACCCGACTGCATGCAGCTCATTCGCTGTGCTACCAGCAGAGCCACGCACAACCAGAGGATGCAGCATGCCGCTGACATGACTAGCAGGGGCGCGCCGCCATAGGTGGCCAGGCCCTCAGCCAGCAGCGCCTGCAGGGGCGGCCACGCGTTGGGCGCATCCCACTGCTGCCCCGTCTCCTGCAGCGATGCCATGACCCCTCCGCGCCGGAGCAGTCCTAAGCGCCATGCAGCCACATCAGCAAACGCGGCGTAGGCACACCCCTGCATGGGGTGACGCAGGCTTGGTGCTGTTCCTGTCAGATCCAGACCTAGCGAGGACATCAGACATGGGCATGCTTCCTCGAGGCAACGCTGATAGAAAGATGCAGCCGATGCGCCCTGCAGCACTGATAAGCTTATGATTGTGCGAACCAGGCACGTCGTACGAGGACCATGTGTGGTGCGCACGGGGGTGGCGCGCGCACCACTGCGCCGCAGCGAAGCGACCACTGCAGCAGCCTGGGCGCTGCCAGGCGCAGCCAGGCCCGCCCACAGCGGCACGTAGTCGGAGGCAAACACGGCGGGCGCGGGGTCCGCCGAGAAGACATCGCCGTCGATGCACGCATCGCCTATGACCAGGTCGTGCCAGCGGCCTGCACGGCCCCGAACCATGCAGGCTGTTCCATCCTGCGGCCAGCAAGCCTGCAGAGCGAGCAGAGAGTGCAGAGACGATGCCTGAGGCTGGTTGCTGCTTGATGTGGCACGCTGTGCGCGCGGGGCGGACCGTGCTCTGCATCGTACATGAGCTCCTGCATCGCAGTCTGGCGCGCCAGGGCGGCCGCCGTGTACTTGGCTGCCGCTGCTCCATCACCCAGCGCCTGCGCGCCCGTCCCACAATAGGACGCAGAGCTTGCTGCACCAGTATGGAAGACTTTACTGCACTTTGGTAGCACAGGATACAGAGGCGGGCTGTCTGCTGGAATGCATGCAGCGAGAGCCGGTTCTGGCGTCGCAGAGCATAAAGTAGCCAATCAGAGTCTGATGTCAGTGGAATAGCAGCACCTACAAGGGGCCGCTACCTCGGCAAAGGCAGACAGGTCGCGCTCCATGGCGTACAGGATCGCATTCAGGTCCGCAGGCATTGTCATGGTGACGCGCAGCGTCGCCAGGGAGCGCCCGTCTCCGCACCTGCAGCATGCGCACGCTGCGGCGCCTCACCAGCAGGCGCCAGCTGCACTGCATCTGTGCACCTCTGTGCAAAGCCAGTGCTTTTCTGGCTTTGCTATGCTGGTGATGTGGGGGGAAGAACATGGGGGCAGGCCAGGCGCTGGGGTGTGCACCAGCGCGAGCTGAAGTCCCAGCCGCTCTCCGCGCCAGATGCCAGCTCGCAATACAAGGCGGCAGCGGCTGCAGGCTCCAGGCCGGCCGCTGTTGCAACGTCCTCTCTGCGCTGGTCAAGCCCATAATTACTAGTGCGACGAGGGCTAGGATATTACCTGCACACTTCAAAGCTGGGCGCCATCTCCCTGATAGACTGATGCCCCCCCTGATGCCCCCCTGATGCCCTCCCTGCATCCAGCCCTAAACGGGCCCGATTGTTGAGGCGTGCATGTTAAGAACATACAAGGCCAGTGCTGCACCGTGGTCATGGCAGGGACACTGCTGCGTGTTTTCAGGCTTCACTGTCTCGACCATGCATGCAGCAACCCCCATCATGCAAACATGCACGCTTGGCAGCATGCCGCTGCCAAACAGCAGCGGTGCGATGCTCCCGGATCCAACCAGGAGCAGCCATGCTCGTGAGCATGAGCATCCTCTCAGCGCAAGCAGGTTGGTGCCTGCTCATCCGCACAACGAGCGCGCTTCTCAGGGATGCGCTGCACAGCCCCTAGCGTGCAGCGCACCGGTAGGACTCTGGGCGCGGGCGGTTCCAGGCAGCATAGTAGCGTGACAGCTGGTGTACGCGACCGCTCGCGCCCCTCACCTGCGCCAAAACAGGACCCGCTCATACAGCCGCACAGCATTCTGTATGTGCCATTGAAACGCTGCACACCACGAAATTGAAGGCGCTACACCCTTCACACAAGAAATAGAGCATGTCCCCCAGCTGCAAGTGCCTGCTTTCCTGGCGGAATAAAAGAGTCCCTCAGCAGCAGCAGCGGGGTGTGCGAGGGCCGGCCCGGCTGCTTGCACCTGCCGAGTGGGGCTGGTGACCCGGCAGGCCGCGCGCACCCGCACAAGCTTGGGCGCGGTGGTCCAGTGTGCATGCTCGGCAGCCAGCAGCGGAAGAGCTTCGCGGAGCAGATCATCCTTACCGGGGCCGGCTGCGGCATGCAGGTCCGCGACCATGCGGCTCAGCAGCGGTGGCTGGCTGCGCGCGCGGCCGACCCCCGCACTGCACACTCAGAGTAGGAACAGGAAGAAGAAGAGCCGCAGCAGCCAGCATGCACAAACCTTGCAGCAGCAGTCTCTTCGAGGTATGCGACACTTCTTGTTCTCTGTTAGGCTGGGTGTGGTGAATGCGGGCGTGGCAGAAACGCCTCTTCGCTACATTCAGTTCCCTGTATGTCAGCAATACTGCGCAAGCAAGCCCGTGGGGCACATGCGTAGGCAAATGAGCTGGACGCGCCTGCGGTTCAGGTAGTAGCGCCGCGCTCCGTTGGGCACATGGCCATGCGTGCGCAGGAGCGCCAGCAGGTTGCGCACCTCGGCCTGCATGCAGCAGCGCAGGGCATGCAAGTCATGTCATGGGCGCAGCAGCGCGACCCTGCACGTGACGGCCGCGTAGCGGCATGCGCGGCACGGCTGTTAGTGGTCCTGAGCAAAACCGCTTGCTGCGTGGTTATACACCAGCTCTGCTTAGTCATGTTGCGCAAAGAATGGCACGCCAGGCACGAATTTAGCGCGTGAGCTGCTCCCGCGGCTCCCCACAGCCAAAGTGCAATCAGTTTGGCGAGTTTATGCTGAAGTATTTAGCTAAACAGTGCGCTCTCCAGAGGGATCCGCGCACGTAGCCGCAGTGCGTGCCTGGCTGCCAAGTCACCAACTACACTGCTGGATGCCGCGCTGCTTCGTATTGGCTGAAAAAGGCGCTTCTGCACGCAGCGCGCCTGCGCAGTGGCGTGCATGCCGCTGGCGAGCAGCCCGCGCACGGCCCAGAGCGAGTCCCAGTAGTACACCTCGCGGAAGCGCGCGCCTGGCACGACGCCCCACGCCGGCAGTGGCAGCAGGCTGTGGCGCTCCGGGCGCGACGCCACGCTCGCCGCCTCCTGCTGGGCACTGCACTTGAGAAGTAGTGCTGTGGCCAGGGCCGTGCCTGGGCAGTGCGCGGTGGGTGCCCCAATCCTGGCCTGTCTGCATGCACAGCTGTGGTCTGCTAGGGTTGATGCTGCTTGCCTGCTGTCGCGTGCGCATGGAGTGGACAGCTGCCCCACTGCCCAGGGGCATGGCCGATGTCGTGCGCCTGCGAGTGTCCCACATAGCTTGCATTTGTACGTGCTCACTCTGATCCTGCATCAACACTTCCTCGAGCAGCACAGTGGCCGTATGACCACCTTTGAGGAGAGCAGTGGCATGATGACCAGAACTGGCTGCACAATGACCAGCACGCGCCTGCCAGCACAGCTGGGCCCACAGGCGGTGCACGGCTAGCGCCCAGGCCCGCGTGTCAGCATCTGTGACGGCTGGCAGAAATGCAGCAGGCTCCTCAGTGAAGTCTGGCGGCATGACAGGCTCCAGGTCGCTGCGTGCCTCCACACTTCATTGTCCACTCCATGCTCGTGGCAAGTACAAATGACATGCATGAGTCAGAGCCTTGCATGTTGAGGCAGGCAAGCACAATCCAGGAACTCAGCTGGTGAATGTAAGCGCTCGCTTACAAGCAGACCGCAAGCTGCACCTGCCTGCAGCGTCGAAGTGCTGCTCTACAAAGTCGCACAGCGCAGGGCGTGAAAGCCCCCCCACCGGGCTCCGCGGCAGCTGCGCAAACGCTGCCAGCGCTGCAGCTGGGTCCACCTTCAGGGGCATGTCCCTGCCAGGGTAGCAGGCTGTGAGCGCACTGTGAGCATAACTCTGCTTTTGCAGCAACAGCGAACATAGCTTCAGCTGATGGTGCAGGCAGTGCGTACACAAACGTTTTGCTGTCTGCAAAGAGCGCGGCTGCCTGCACGGCCTCGAAGATGGGGCCTGTTTGCCACAGACTGCTATCTGCGCAATCATCCTGCTGGGCGGCAGCGCTGGCGGCCATGCCCCTTTGTCCCTTGCTTGCATCAAGCGCAAGTGAGGTGGGACGATGCTGTAGAGCAGGTAAACTACAGTGTACTGTGGCTGTGATGAAGCAGCGTGAGAGCCAGCGTGGTGTGCGCGAGCAGCGTGAGAGCCAGCATGGTGTGAGCAATAGCACAGGTTGAAACAGCTGAGTCAGCTCACGTCCAAGCTCGTGTTGGCGCAGTGGCGCTATAGGCTATCCTGGCCAACTCCCCCAAAACTGTAGCGTGTTTCTGCTGCTCACACTTGCTATAATTCTGTTCGTAAACTGCGACACTGCTGCAGAGCCAGCCACCCCCCGACCTCTCTTTACTTGCAGGAGAGGTCATGATGTGTTAAAAGTGGTGCAAAGGGTGCTGGCTGCATGCGAAAAGGTAGTTACAAACATGGGCTGGCCATAAAGAAGCAAGGCTATACATTAACGCTCCAAGTTCATTCCTCGTGTACAACAATCACATGTGCTCTGCTTGTCAAACCACGCACTCACCATAAACACAAGAGTTTGGCAATGCTACTTCCGATGCCTGGAGCAGGCGCACCCTGCCACTCATCCCTCAACACGCTCTAACGGCCTGTCTACCATCCCAGAACAACTACACAATGTGGAGCATGGCAATGCTCGCCATGTAAACTACGACAGCCTGCTCCCCTACATGAAGCACGCTGCACATCAGCGCTTCAGCTGCACCGCTACGTTTGAATGGACCCAAAAATGTCCTACCAGCAAAACAGTTCCAACAATCGCTTACCTCCCAAGTTCTGTTCCCGGTCCGCACGTTTCTTCCCACATTCCCTGGGCAGGGCGCCCTCTCACAGACGCAGCCTTGTATGCAATGTGTAAAACTCAGCAAGCCTGCCTCCAGGGGGGGATGGAGGAATTTGGAAACCAAGGCAGCAAAGCAAAGCGGCGCCGAGGCCGTCTCACGCACGACGGGCACACAGCCCTCCTGCCCCTGGCGCTGCACTCGGACCGCTCCCGGCTCTTCACTAAGCAGTAGCGCAAAGCGCGCTGTCTGCCACTTGCCACTTGCTTAGAGCATCGTCAGCACGCACACTGCAACCGTGGCCGTGCCAATCACGCTCGCCATGTCACCCTCTGCGTGTCACTATGGCGCATGCCAAGGGTGGCGACCTCGCACGCATGCGAGCTCGCAGCAGCGCAGGGATTATGCACGCGAAGACAAGAGCCTTGTCACCCTCAAAATGGAGAAATCCCTTCTGTCACGGCTGGCTGGCACTCACCTACAACAGCCTATATACGTGGCATCGTCAGCGCGCCGCGCCAGCTTGGCACCGCACCATGGTGCCCTGCGCCTCGCTGCGCCGCCAGCTGGCAGACGCAGACCGCGCGAGCGACGGGTGGAAGGCCACCTCGCCGGGCCCCTGCCCCGCCCCATGCTCCCTGGCGGCCGGCCCAGGCCGCGCCGGCCCCGGGAGAAACGCCGGCTCGCTGGGCCCCTGGCCGCCGGCGGGCGCGCGCCACGCGGGCGCGGCGGCCGCCGCCTCCGCCCACCGCAGGCCGTCGCGCTGCGGCACGCTCGCATGCATGGACGCGAAGAAGGACGCGGGGTACGTCGGGGACCCGACCGGCGCGGCGTCGGCCTCGGGCGCGTGCGCGGCCTGCCGCTCGGCCCGCCTCGGCACCCGCAGCGCCGCAAGCGACGGGTGAAAGAAGGGTTCGCCCTCCTCCGCACGCGCGTCGCGCGCCGCCGCCGCCGCCGCCGCCGCCGCCGCCAAAGTCACGACTGGGATGTGCACGGCCGGCGCCGGCCACAGCGCGTGCGCGGCGGCGCCCGCGCCGTTCGCGGCGCCCGCGCGGCGAAAGAAGACGCCGCCGCGCACGGTGCAGTTGTCGTCGCCTGGCAGCGCCTCGTAGCCGGCGGCGCATTCGCCAAGCGGATCGACGTGCAGCGCGCCAGGTCCGGGGTGGACCCCAGGGCGGGGCCCAGGGCAGGCCGTCTCGCGGGCGCGCGCGCCGCGGAACGCGCGCGCGCGCAGGGCGGCGCATGCCCCCGCGGCGCGCGCGACCCACAGCGGCGCGCCGTCCGCCATCGCCAGCAGCGCGGCCGCCGCCAGGCCTGCACACGCCCCGTCTCTTGACGTCAGCATTCCATGAGTCTGAACAGACGCGCCGCAACCCGCGACAGCATCCAGGCTGTGCCGTGCACCCTGCCCCAGCTGCGCACTGGGCATTGCAGGAGCAACGAGACAGACAGCGTCATGCAGTGCCCAGTGTGTATTGGTCGAGCGCGACATAACCGCGCGCGGCTGGCATCCCTGGCACGGGCATCGCGCGCGACAGCGGGCGTGAGCGCGCCCGCGAGGAAGCCGTGCGACACGCTGCGCAGCGCCAGGCCCGTCCCTGCGGTCAGCAGCATGAGCGCCGTGCCCCGCTCGCTCGTCACGCCGCGGCAGTTGGCCGCCAGCTCCACGCCTGGCGCCCGGGCACGCGCTCACCGCCATGCAGTGGCCGCCAAGCCGGGGCGAGCATCAGACAAGCCCCGGCTCACGCAGCGAGCACGGGGGCGAGAGGGCCCGCGCGTGCCGCCGGGTGCCGCCCGCGCACGAGCACAGGCTGGCGCAGGGGCGCTGCAGGGAGCGACAGGCGCGCGGGCAGCGCGGGCAGCCGCGCACCAGAGAAGACGAGCATGCTGCCCAGCAGCGGCCGCGGGAAGGCGCGCAGGAGCCGGAACAGGCTGTCGCCGAACAGCAGCCCCAGCGCCACCTTCACCGCGCCCAGGAACATGGGCGCCGCCCCCGTCCGCGCTCCAAAGCGCACCTGCCAGCCCGTGCGCCCTTTCAGCCCAGTCTGCCCTTCCGGCCCTCGCACACGGCCTTGCACAGTACCAAGGCGACGCCCGCCGACGAGGGCGTGTGAGAAAGTTTCTGATGTCAGAGCGCAGGACCAGCAGCATTGGGTGGCCACCTGCGCCGCCAGGCCGCCGGCGCCGCAGCAGCAGGGCATGGCGCCGAACCAGGCGCCGGCCGCGTTCATGGCGCCGATGGCCAGCGACAGCGCGGCCGGGCTGGCGCCGCGCCCGGGGAACAGCTCGCCGGACAGCTGGCTGGCCGAGATGACCGAGTTCAGCGTCGTCAGCGGCAGCTGCGGCAGCCCCGCGCGCAGGATGCCTGCGCGCGCAGACGCGGACGCGGGCGCCGGTTACGCGCCCGCCGCTGCCCTACGCCAATCCCACTACGGCACTGCTTCTCACGGCGGGGGCGCGCCAACATGAGGCAGGCACACCTGCTGGTCTTCGGACAACGCGCCGACTCAAACAACCCGCCGAGCAGATGCGCTGTACACGACTGCGACGGCCTCGCTGATCACAGGCAGGTATGGCCAGGGCGGTCCTGGCTCTCTCGCGCCGGCTCATGGCCTCAGCTGGCAGCTCACATCCACAATTGGTCAGGGGCGGCCACAGGCTCTATGAGGGCGGCGGGGCGCGGCCCCGCGCGCGCCTGTCGCCCACTGGCGGCCGGTGGGCGCGGCGAGCGTGGGCAGGCGCGGGCCGAGGCGCAGTGCGCGCAGCACGGACGGGTACTGCGCGACAGTGACCACCAGGCCCGTCGCCACCACCAGCAGCGCGGCGGGCACGTGCCGCAGCAGCCCGCCGACGGCCTGGCCCCGCAGCCGCCGCGCCTCAGCGCTGCGCTGCCGAGGGAGCTGCCTTCCCTGCAATAGCCCTGACCGGCAAGGCTGCTGAGCCGCACAGGTCCGCACGCCCAGGCAGGCGAGGATGTTCACGCCACGGGTTGTTCACGCATGCCTCGCGGGCTACATACGCGTGCGCTCCGGCACCCTGGCCAGCAGCCCAACACCCTATCCTGCACTACGTCCTGCACTGCATCCACCTGAACCCGTCATCTTATTCAAAAAAAAATAAAAATCAGCCACCTCCTTCCTGACACGGCCGGACGGCCCAGAGCAGGCGGGCAGGCGCAGGCGTCGCAGCGCGCCTTGTCCGGTCCGAGCGCGTCCTCGCCCTGCACCGAGGCCGGGCGCGAGCCGTCGCGGCCGAGCCACATGTTGAGCGAGGCGGACGAATCGCGGTTGGGCACCAGGCCGCGCGCCGACGGCGCGGCCGCGGCCGCGGCCACCAGGCTGGGCCCGCAGGGCCCGCCGGCCGCCGCACCGGCGCCCGCGCCCGGCGCGCACTGCGCGCGGCCGGCCGGCGGGCGCGCGCCTGGCGCGCCGCCGCCCTCCTCCGCCAGGTGGTCCAGGTCACCTGGCGCGCGCGCGCCTCAGATAACACAGTCCGCTACCCTCTGTGTGAGGCGGACGAGCCAGGGCCCCGGCATGCGCGTGTGTACGATGAACAGCACACCCCGCCCTCCCAAGAAGCAGCCACATGTCAGGCACACCACTCAACACGCGCTCCCACTGTTCTTCACCAACGCAGCACAGCAAATAACCGCCGAGGGTAAAAATCGGGCAGCTGTACCGCTCCGGGGCGCTCACCTGAGGCACTCAGCGCGCCGCTGCATGCCAGCGGCAGGGCCGCCTTGGGCGAGCCGCCGCCCGCCGGCGCAGCGTCCGGGTAGAGCGTCAGCAGCAGGAACGCGGCCGCCGCGAGGCCCAGGTACACCAGGTGCGCGCTCTCCACCTCCCGCTCATCGTCGCCACCGCCGCGGCTGGGCAGCAGCCCACGCGGCAGCCCCGCCTGCAGGTCCCGCTCCTGCGGCACGGCGGGCCTGGACGGGTGAGGGACGGGCCTTGACAGGTAAGGAGCAAACGTGCACTCCATCTTGCTTTCCGTACTCCCGGACACCAAGATGGCTCTGGCTGCTGCTGCGCAGCGTCTTGCAGGCCTCCGACGGACGACTCTCGTCTGCACACGCCCTGTTTTTTGTCATGATGTAGGCTGCTGCGCCCGCCGGCAGGGCGCGCCTGCGAGTCTGTGAACCAGACGGCCTGCAGGCCCTTCTCGCTCAGCTGCAGGCCCACCGCCAGCTGCACGCCGCGCACCACCGCGGTGGGCACCATCCTGCGCGGCGAGCGCACAGAGCCTCGGTGCAATGCCCTCCCACCGCCGAACCCCGCAAGGACACAGGGCTGCCTCGAGCGGCAGCCCCTTGCAGCAGCCCGAAAAGCTCAGCAGCGCCTCGGTCGCTCGCGCAGCGGCAGCTGCAGCGGCGAGCAGGCGGCGTCCCCGCGCTCGGCGGCGCGCCTGTTGAACACGTTGATGAGCCGCGTCGCGCCCAGCAGGAACACGACGCCGCTGACAAACAGGCCGGCGGCCGTGACCTCCGCCATGCCCAGGCCCTCGCGCGACAGCGCGACCGCCGCGATCGCCTTCATCGGCTGCACGGGCAGCGGGATGCCGAACGCGGCGCCCAGCGCAATGTTGTACGCGCCCGTCGCCACCAGCGTCGTGCCCAGGTCCAGCCCCGCGCACTGCACCAGCCCCACCTGCGCGCCGTCGCGCGCGCGCGCTCCGCGACCGCCTCTGCTTGCTGGCAGGCCGGAGCGCCCGGCGCCGCACGACTCCACGCCACAGGCAGCGACGCCCGGGGAGCCCGGCGCCGGCGCGGCCAGAAGGTGGCGGTACGGCGATGCCGGGCATCCGGCTGCGGCGTCCGCAGCACAGACCAGGCGCCCTCCACAGGCGTCCAACAGCTGCCGGCGCAGCCCCGGCAGGGACGGCCACAAGGCAGGAAATAGTTCCCGGCGTGCCGCTGTGGCCTGCGGTCGTTCGTCTCCCGGGCTGCGCAGGCGCAGACCGCCGCAGCGCTTCCCCCGCCTGCTCGGGCTTGTCCGGCCCCGGCAGCGCCGGGAGGCGCACCAGCAGCGGCAAGAACGTGCCCACGTCGCCAAAGGCGCCTGACACCTCCGCCAGGCTCAGCTCCCGCCACAGCCTGTGCCATCTGCGCCGCACGGGCACAAAGGCGCCCGCGCTACCCGCGCTCATCGCCTGCGGGCACGCCACACATGCGCGCTTGCAACGTCACACACTGCCGCTGCAGCTATACTATTACGTATCGCGGTGATGTGTGATAAGTCCTGCTGCCAAAAGGCTCGCACGGTGCTCTGCGGGCAGAAGTGCCTCCTTCGGCTGGATGGGGTCACTACCTAGCCAGCACGTGCCTGGCCATGGATTGAATGTGTTTGGCGTACCTACCTGCCTTGCTCCTATAGCCCTGATGATGCCTGCCTCTGCGTCTCCACAGCATCATCGTGTAATGTCTTATAAGCAAGGGTACGCCTATGTCTCTACGGCCGGCACCATGCCACCTAGCGCTCCGTGAAAGTGCGCAGGCGCTTCAATCGAGTCCCTTGAACCACACTTTGCAACCCACAGATACCTCCACCTCACACGCATTGGACACTCTTCACTTTAGGATATCTGGCCACGCTGCATGCACGCCTGCCTCACACTTCTGAGCACACGAGCAGGGGCTGTGCGTGCACAGGCTGTGCCCTTGATAGCTATGCAAACCACACCACCACTTCCTCTGCGTCAGCTGTGTTCACCGTTGAGCAGTGGCCTCCTTGCGTCGTCCGTGCCGCGCCTCCGGCACGGCCCGCAGCCAAGCAGGTACGTGCAGCCCTTGCCCGCGCGGCCCAGGGCTGCCGCCACTGGCGCGAGCTCCTGCTCGAACACACGCATGTTTGCACATTGGGGCCCTCACGACACCACCAGGAAAACACAATCATTACTCACACAGGATGCGCAGAGGCACATGCAACTTACTGCAAGCGCCTGTGTTCCACTCTTAAGCCGCAGGCTGCTTTCACACAAACAGTACGGTGAGGCCGGATAGCCGCTGCACGGCAGGGCGGTAGCGCGCCTTTGACAGCCACGCTTGCAGCCGGGTCGCCCAGGTGCGCTTGCGCTCCCGGCGGTGCAGGCGGTCCGCGCGCAGCCGCGCGCAGCCGTCCACGATGTAGAACGTGGCCAGCATCAGCGTGCTCACTGCATGGTGCGCCCGTGTCAGACGCGCCGCAGCCGGGCAGCCGGCGCGCAGCGCCGCCCGAGCAGCGCACAGGCAGGGTCGTCATGATGACCGGGTCACCAGAGGTCGGGTGTGCATGCGGGGAGGCCCAGCACAGCGCGGCCGCCGTCCTCAAAAAGCCGCTCTGCACAGAGTTAATCGCCCGCATGTGCTCGGCGCGCGCACGCGCAGCGCACCCGAGCCCGTGGCCGTGCTGGCCGCGATCATGAACATGATGATCATCTGGTAGCGCGCGGCCTGCGTGCGCGCGCCGGCCGCTTAGCCTGGCGGGTGCCCGCTCGCCAGGCATGCGGCAGCACGGTACTGCGCCTGTGCCAGCCTGCCTCCGCGCAGGCTTCCTTGGCCCCGCGGCCTCTAGCTCGTTGACAGGCACCGTCAACGGGTGACTCGGGAGCAGGCCGGCCGCGCGGGGCCGCTGGCGAAGGGGGGCACCTGGGACGGGTCGGCGCCGGACAGGATCTGGCCGGTCATCATGCCGGGGATGGACACGATGCCGACCACGTTCATCTGATTCAGGATGGGCGTCAGCGCGACGCGCACCGCGCGCTGCAGAGTCTCCTGCGTCGCCTCCCAGCGGCTGGCGCCGATGGCTAGCTTCAGCTCAATGCGGTCCCGGCCTGCGCGCGGCCCGGGCGCGGGGTGCTGCGGGCTGTGCGGCACACGGCGAGTACCTCCCTCCATGTGCAGCTATAAGTTGCGGCATGCGGAGGCCATTGGTATGTTTGGATTGGCGTAGCAGCAGCCGCGCGCCATTCAGATGCCACAACCTGGCACGGAGTTGCGGAGTTTGCTCTGCGGATGGCACGGGCCAGGCAGGGGATGGGCTGCGTGGACAGGGCGCGGCTGCAGCGACGGGGGTGCGGTGCGCATGCGGGGGCCCCGCGCACCGGACGCCAGCTCCTCCAGGAGCGTGGACAGGCCGACGGAGACGCCCGAGATCGCGTTGCCCAGCAGCATGCCCAGGATGGGGATGAAGTATTGCGCCTGCCGTGCACAGGCCCCCGCATCGGTGCCTGCATGCAGCTCTTGAGATAAACAGGTCCTGTTACACCGTCGCGCTTCAGACATTGATGTGCAAACATGCCTGCGCCGGCAAGGGCCTGCGCCCGGGCGGCGACCTCCTCGCGCAGCTCTGGGACTGTGCAGCACCGGGGCTGATGGCGGTTAGATGGGACGCGCCTGCCACCACGGCTGCGTCCGCACGACAAGGACGAGCGTGTACGCCAGGAAGACGCCCGCGCTGCTGCCCACGCACGCCACCACCTTGGCCAGCATCCCCTGCCCGCCCCCGCACGGGCGCAGGCTTCCTTCAGATGATTGTCTGAAACGCGGCCCCACTCCCTGCGCGTCCAGCCAGCACACTGGGCACGCAGTGGCCGGAGCCCTGGCGGTCCAGCCAGCGAATTCGGGTGTCAGGCACGCAGCGGCCGCAGACTCGGGCCTAACGCACGGTGTAGGTATAGGCCGGCCGCGAGACGGCCTCGTACGCGCCCACAAGCAGCATGAAGCAGCCGTACAGGATCACCAGCCACCAGTAGTTGTACTGAAAGATGGGCACCTGCGCAATTCGCTCAGGCTCGTTGTGACGTCATCGCTTCTGGCCTTTCAGGGCGATGTGTGCAGACGCGGCAGCCGGGCAGGCATCTTGTGGCGCAGTTCAGCAAGTTGATGGTGGCAGTGAACGCGGGCGTGCCAGTATATAGCCGAGAACAGATAGCTGGATGATGCACCTGTCACATTGCACACTGCGTATCAGCTAGTCGGCTGTGTGCACTGGGCGCCGGACGCAACATCATGCATGCACGGTGGCACATGCGCATACTAGCCTTACGTCCAGCAGTGCGGCTCTTACCGCACGGCGCCAATGGCGAGCTGCCAGTGCAGGCCCAGCTGCAGCCACACGGACACGGCCGCGTTTACCGCAATGACTGCAGCGCCAATGGCAATCGCCTGCGGAGGTATATACGTGGGGCCTGGATCCCCCGAGGCCTGTACGCTGCAAAGCATGCTGCGCTCCTGCAGCGCCATCTGTAAGACGCTGTGCTTATCCATCGCCGGCAACACAGCTGCACCCACCCACCCAGCACAGATGTATACGCTGCTAGAGGCACGGGTTGCTGTGGTAAAGCGCCTGGCTGTGCCACATTGGCAAGACAGGGCCAATGCAAAGCCTTAAACACTTGATACAACGTTGCTCAAGGCCTCACTGAGTCAGGCCACTTGGGGATTGAGCCCCAACCATCCAGGAGTTACACAGATAACCCCCCCCAGGAGAACACTGGACGGGCATGACATGTGCAGGGCACCAGGCATGATGCACACCCAGGAAAGCTTGAAGAGATGGCACGTTCAGGAAACCACATGATGCACCCAGCACACCAAGCACCAAATCTGATAAGAGAATAGACAGCACAACATACATACATGCTGCAGGTTCAAAGAATCCGATTGACGCCCATGCTGGAGAAAAACACCACCATAAAGCATTCGAGCAAACGCGAGGCGCTGCAAGCAGGTTCTGTGACTTTGATGGGGCGTTCCTGCCTTGATAGCACAGCCTGAAGCACCGGCGGCAGCGAGGCCGATGCAGGCACGCGGAACGGCCGGGTGGCCTGTGATCCGCTAGCCTGTTCCCATCCTAGGGACGTGCGGCGGACGAGCTGTTGCAGGCGGTGCCCCAAGTGCACCGCCTGCAATGGCTCGTTGCCGCATGTCCCTGGAACTATAGCTAGCAAATCACAGGCCGCCCGGCCATTCCGCCCTTCAGGCCGCAGCGACGAGCGCCACAAAATGCCTCACACGCACGCATGCCACCTTTGCGCACGGCCCGGCTCCCCTGCCGGACAGCTCCTGATGCCGCCGGCGGCGTCAGCGGGCTGGGCGCCCGCTCGCTGCGCCGCTCCCGCCCCAAAGCAAGCAGGTGTGCGTGGGTACGGTACAGCACTCTCCCAGCAAATGCCCTATCCAGCACGCTGCTGGCGCAGAGTCCACTCCACCCCGCTCGTGGCTAATGGGTGCAAAGCTAATCCGTTCTCAAGCCTCCCTCCAGCCCCTGGCACGATCAGCTGGGCGCGCCAGAGTTTATGTTAGCGGCCGCGCGCATGCGCTCCTCGCCAAGGCCGCTGCCGCCGAATGGACAGTGGCGCGCCAGGTGCGCCGCCTCGCGCTGGACGCAGCGCCTCCGGCGGCTGTGGCACGGGGGGCACATCGACTCGCAGTGTCTCCAACGCAGTGGCCGTCGCTGCACTGCGGTACCAGGGACAGCTCGAATGGTGTTACAAAGTGGTACTTAGTCGCGCGCACGGCGCGAGTCCGCCCTGCTGCCAGCAGCCAGCTAGTAGCAAGGTCGACTCTTGCTATGCGCGCGCAGTGAGTGCCACGTTTGCGGGACCAGCGCGACCTGCGATTGTAATTGCGACGCGGCGACGGCCACTGCGCTGGAGACACTGCGAGTCGCTGTGCCACCCGTGCTGCAGCCGCCGGAGGCGCCGCGTCCAGCGCGGGCGGCGCGCCTGGCCCGCCGCTCGCAGGCATGCCCAGTGGTCAGGGGCGAACGAGGGCTGACGCGACGGCCCCTCCAGACCCGGGCCTCGAGCTGCAGTCCGCGTTGCTGCTCCAATGCGCACCTTGTCAAAGGTGCGCACCTTGTGTCCCACCTCGCCTGCCTGCTGCCGGCGCGGCGCGCACGACGGTCCAGCAGAGCCCGCCGCTTACCCGCAGCCTCTGTTGCCTAGTGGCGGGTGTTTGCGACGCAACAGCAGGCAGGCAAGGTGGGATACTGCACACCGGACCAGGAGGCTGGCCTCTGGCGCGTGGCCATCGCTGCTTTGGCGCCGGGCAGCTTGCGGTGGTGCTGCCATGCTGGTCTCTCCTGCTGCCAAGAGCTCAGCAGGGCGTGAAAGATGCATTTTCAGGCGTCCTCTGCAGGCCCTCTGCTCCGAGCAGCTGAGGCTCACTGCTCACTCCCGTAAACCCTGATGGCTGAGTCCCAGAACTGGAGCCCCTGGTGACTTTTCTCACAGACCAGCCTTGCAGCCTTGGATCCTGAAGCCTGCTGGTGAGACACGGCTTCTTGGACACGCTCCTGCGAGATGGCTGCAGTGGCTGGCCGCACGGACTCGCGCCGCCGCTCGCTGGACGGGTGAGCCCCGGCGCTGAAGCTGTTCTGTGCGCTCTGTGACTCTCAATGCGAGGTCTGTGGACTGCTGGCGTGTTGCGGTGCCCGGTGCTGGTGCCGGGGGCAACATCTTGTTATGTTGCCGTTGATGTCTGTCCGCAGCACTGGCTGCTGGCCACCGCTGAAGTGGCACACTACAGCCTTCTTGCACCAATTGCTGCAGACCAGGCACCCGCACGGCGGTGCGGCCCGCCGTGGTGGCCGTCCCGCGGCATGGGCGTCACCTGGCCGTCAGGATACTGCCTCGCACTCTCTGGACGTGCCTCCGTGGCGCAGGTGCGCGGACGGGTGGAAGATGGTCAAGATCGAGCGCCTGCGCTTCGATGGGTGCGCATGCCCACCCCACGCCGCTCTCGCTGCTTGAGGCATCGTTCCGGCCGGCACTCGTCAGGAACGGCATGCCTGCGGTTGTCAGGTTGCAGCAGAGCATCACAGGCAGTGCTTACAGGGGTTGTCAAGCGCTGCAGCTGCAGGAGCGACACACCTGCACGACCAGATGTTTTCTGAGCCCATGTGCGTTTGATGCGCAGGGGCAAGCCCGTGAAGTACCTCTACTGCTTTGAGGCGCACGACGACGGCCAGGTGCTGCTGCTTGCGTCGTCAGGCCTTGTTGCCTGGGTGCAGTGCTGTTTGTCCTCTGCTGCCAGGAATATCTGTAAGCCGCAGCGAGCCTATGCTGTGCGCAACCAGCGCCGCATGGATGCCTCACCTGAGACCTCGCTGAAGACATCAGCCTGCGCCCCGCGTTACATTTGCTCAGCGGCGTGCCGTGCGGGATGGTGCAGGGCCTCACCTGGCGCGAGGTGCCTGCGCCCGCCCCGCAGCCGGGCCGGCCTCCGCTCCTGGACGCGGCGGCGCTGATTAAGTTCTCATATGAGAAGTCCTTGGAGGTGCGGCCACCATGCTCATCATGTCCAGAGGCCTCAAGGTATATGTCTCAAGCTTGTGCTCGTGTGGCAAGCGCTGCTGCTCGCACGGCTGTGTGGCCTGTCAGTCTGAATAAAGCGTTTGCCCGCAAAATGCGCAGCAACACGCGGAAGCCACCCTCTGCATGCTCAGGATATGGCACTGATACCCTGTGGCGTTTCGGCTGCAGGCGCCGCGCGCCTCCGCGGCCGGCGCAGCTGACATCGCCGCGGCTCCCGCGGCCGCACCGCACGACGCGGCACCCACGGCCGCGCCTGCCAGCGACCCTGGCGCGGACGTGGCCGAGGTTAAGAACGCTCCTGTCGGCAGCCCGCCGCTGCCGCCCGCGGCCGCGGCCAAGGACACCAAGGAGAGCGCTGCCGCGCACGCTTTCCCCGAGTGGGCGCTCGCCCCTGCGGGGCGCCTGCTCAAGGCTGCGCTGTCCGCCCCTGCGGCCGCCGCAGACGGCCGCTGCAGCCGCCCCGCCGCACCTGCCGGCGGCGCAGCGACGAGCGCGGCGCGCGATGCCGCGTCGCCGGCCACTACAAGCCCGGCGGCAGGCGTGGCAACACCGCCCGTGCCTGTGGCCGCCGCAGACGGCTGCAGCAGCCGCACCGACACACCCGCCGCCGGCGCAGCGACGAGCGCGGCGCGCGACGCCGCGTCGCCGCCCACCACAAGCCTGGCGGCAGGCGCGGCGACGTCGCCCGCGCCTGCGGCCGCCGCAAACGGCCTCTGCAGCCCCCCTGCCGCACCGGCCGGCGACGCAGCAACGAGCGCGGTGGCCGACGCCGCGTCGCCGGCCACCACAAGCCTGGCGGCAGGCGCGGCGACGTCGCCTGCACCTCCGGCCGACGCGGACGGCCCCTGCAGCCCCCCTGCCGCACCCGCCGGCGACGCAGCAACGAGCGCGGTGGCCGACGCCGCGTCGCCGGCCACCACAAGCCTGGCGGCAGGCGCGGCGACGCCCGCGCCTGCGGCCGATGCGGGCAGCAGCAGCAACGGGAGCGGCTTTGTGCCGCATGTGCGCGAGAAGCTGCTGCAGCTGCTGCAGGCGGCGCCGCAGGTGGCGGCCACAGCTGCTCCGGGCCCGCGCCCGGACACAGCCGCGGCTGCGCCGGGCTCCGGCACTGGCGCAGCGATGGAGATGCACCGCAGCAAGCTGCGGGCGGAGGCGCCGCCGTTTGTGCCGCGGGCGGCGCTTGCCAAGCCCAGCGGCGGTCTGCGCGCCAGCGCCCCTGTCTTTGTTCCGCAAGCCAGCACGGTGCCTGCGGCGCTGTCCGGCGCCAAGCTGTGCGCGGCCGCGCCCATGTGCTAGCCGCGCGGCGCACGCAAGGGCGGCGCGCTCTGCATTGATGGACCAAGCGCGTTGTTAGTGCGCTGCACAGGAGCCAGGTTAGGAGGGAGAGGGCTGCAGACCGCTGCAGCTCTTTTGTGCACTACTTCCAAGAGTTACCGCCTGCCCGGGGTGTGGTGGGTATGCCAGGGCCAGGGTGGTTGTGGAGAGCTTGATACATGGTATGAGGACATCACATTGGTTCTCTGACTGTCCTTACACCTCGGGCACTCAGTGTGCATGGGGTGAAGCATGTATGCAGGGCTGCGTGTGGCTAGATGTATATTAGGCTCTGGTGCTGCCCAGCACCCAGGCAGGTGAGGTGAAATGCCGCAGGACGATATATAGCTAGGAAGCGCCTGACAAGCTTTGAAGTGTAAATACAGTGAGTTCCTGACAAGCGCGAGTGTGCATGGCATTATAGGAGACTGCCTCAGCATCAACATTTGATCGCTGACTGGCGGCTGCAGCGGGCTATTGAAAAGAATTACAGTTGAAAGAGTTGAAAAGAGTACATCCCTACCACCCCTGACTTTACAGCACTGTACACTCGCACAATTGCTTGATTTACAGGCGCAAATTGCATGCGACGCAGCATGCGGCGCTTGTTGTTTCTTCTTACTCCTCAAGCAGAAGCAGTGACAAAAGGTATAGGCTAGCTTGCTCACGGCCGCTTCGACGCGTGTACAAACGCACACACAACTAAGCTCCTGCAAAGTGCACCATCATTCAAACTGTCAGACAACCTTCCGATTACAGCGTGTTAGCAGTCCTGACTCAGGACGCATGGGGTGATATGTGTTCATTGTGCGCCAATGAGTTCTCGCTCATAAGTTCATCGCATCAGGCTTGCATGTGCAGGGAGCATGGCCGCTCGTGCCGGTGTGTTATTATGTTGACACTGGTGAACCCACTTCTCAATCGCTCTGCACGACTGCGGGTGGTGTGCAGTGCATCGGAAAGCTGCACTGGTGCCTTCAGCTGGGAGGGATGCGCACCGTGAGCCCGCTCCTGCGCACGGCCTGGCAGCCCAGGTGCCAAGGCCCCAGGGCGGTGTGCAGCGCTGCCGCAGACGTGCAGCCGCGCAGAGTGCCGCACACCAATGAGCTGCTCACGCCGTACGAGATGGCGGGCGTCCAGCTGCAGCACAGAGTCGTGTACGCTCCGCTGACCCGCTGCCGGGCAGTAGGTGTCCCCCGGGCTGCTGCACCCTTGCTGCAAGGGCTGCCAGCCGCATGAGTGTGCATGCAAACGCATATTACTATGCCCAGTTGCGTGTGCCTGTACCTGCATGTGCCTGCGACCTGGGTGGCAGAGGCCTGGCCATCAGCCCGCGTGCGCTTGCAGGAGGTGTGCCGCAGCCGCAGGCAGTTCCCTATTACCAGCAGCGGACCACACAGGTGCGGCGCATACACGCGCTTTGGCATGCTGAGGAAGTGATGGTGCACTTGCACCTGGTAGCTCAGCACCTCCACCCTCTGACGGTCTCAGGCCTGCTCAGGGCGGTCTGTTGATCTCGGAGGCTACCTGCGTGGCGAAGGAGGGCCACGGCTACCGCCAGGTGCCTGGTATCTACACCCAGGAGCAGATCGAGGTGCTCACCTTGCCTCTGCTGCATAACACACAGTGGGCTCTGTGCTACGTGTCACAGCGCACGCTCTGCAGCCCTGCACCTGCTGTGCGGCTGCAGTGAGGAAACGCTTGGTTGTGCAGGCGTGGCGGCCTGTGGTAGATGCTGTGCACGCCGCCGGCGGGGTCTTCTACCTGCAGCTCTGGCACTGCGGACGGGCATCCCACCCAGACTACCAGCCACACGGGTGCGAGGGGGCGTCCTGATTGGAGGCTGCTGCGAGTTGGGTCTTGGACGTTGCGGCAAGCTGACACGCCTATCACAGGGCAGAGCTGGCGCTCGTCCTGGGCAGCGCATGCTGTTGATCCTTCTGGCCCTCCCACCATAGACGTTGGGGTGCATCTTGCCTACAAGAGTATAGTCTTCAATGTACCTGCCAGTCTGCACGCTGCTTAGCTGCACGGTGGACACTAGCACCTCCCCTCTGAGCATGTGGTAGCATTGGCCAGGGTCCTCTGTTATTTGTGCCAGGGTCCTCTGCAACTCGTGCATACCGGTCGGTCTGCACCAGCTGCTGGGAGAGTAGGCTTGCGCCAATTATGCCTCCTGGCGAGCCTCCGCACTTGCGGTGAACACGCGCGTGCGGCTGCGTGCAGGGCGCCGCCTCCCGCGCCGTCCGCCATCGCGATCGGCCCGGACTGGCAGGCGAGCCCGTGGCGGAAGGCCCTCAGAGCGCCACTGCTCCCTGTCGCTGCGCGCCATGGAGCAGCAGCGTGCTTTGGCATGCAACAACTTCTATAGTCGATGCTCCATGTGGCGGCGGGCCAGTCATGCCGCGGCCTCTTGCTGCCCAGGTGTACACGCCCTCCGGCCAGGCTGCGGCGTACCCGGTGCCGCGCGAGCTCGGCCAGCAAGAGATTGCGCGGATCGTGGAGCAGTTTGCTGACGGCGCGCGCAACGCGATTGCCGCAGGTGCATGCAGCAAGCTTGCATGGCCATCTGGCCGTGCTTTTGTTACTTGAGTGGAGGCAGCTGCTGGTCTTCTTGCTGCTATGTAGGGATGCTCGCGCCTCTGGTTCGTACCTCCGTTTTCAGACCCATGGCCAAGCTGCGCCACCTCGAGCCATCCATGCCCCATGACTCCAGTCCGTTATCCATTTGTTGCAGGCTTTGACGGTGTGGAGATCCATGGAGCGAACGGGTGAGCGCGCACACCTGTGGCCCGCACTGCCGAGTGCTGGGCCGCCTGTATGTCCGGCCTCGCTGCTGTGGTTTGGCGAGCAGCTGCCAAGTGCTGTGCACAGTGCGAGAGCGGTTGGGGTACGTTTGGGTACAAGGGGCGACCGTGCGCAGGTACATCATCGACCAGTTCCTGAAGAGCAGCAGCAACCACCGCAGCGACGAGTACGGCGGCCCGCTCGAGAACCGGGCGCGCTTTGCGCTGGAGGTGCGCATGGCAGCCATCACCCGCAGTACGGGGCCTGCGGGAGCTGCTGTGAGGTCATGCTGCGCCTTGGGCTTGGCGGCAGCAGCACGGCGCTTGTTGAGAGTCGTCTCGCAGCAAGTTGGGCTGCATCGGCTGGACCAGGCCACATGCATCACGCTTTCTGCTGTGCTGTTGCTGTAGTTAATGCACACATTTGCACGCGCCCAGTCCGTATTTTTTTTGTTGTGCTGGTTCAGCAGCGCCATCCGCCCTCCTTGGCCACCAGCCGCCTGCTGGCACAGGTGACGCGCGCGGTGGTCGATGCGGTGGGCGCCGAGCGGACGGCCATCCGCCTGGCGCCCTTCACGACGTTCCTGGATGCAATCGACGACGACCCCGTCGCACTCGGCACCTACATGACTGACCAGGCGCGCAGGCTCGCTCGCCGCGCGGCCCAGCAAGCTGTGGGTTGCTGCGGCAGCCGACTCCCGGGGCATGCCAGTGGGCGCCGGAGGGCCGGTGCCTTCCTCAGAGAAAATGCGCAGACATGCGGACTGCACATCACGTCATACGTGCTCGTCATTAGCTGTGACTGCTCATGCACACGGCGCCTCTCAGCCAGGTGCCCCGTCTGGCATGAGGCGCTGCGGACACATGAATTCCATTGGCAGGCAAATCCCGACTTGAAGTTTACTGTGCCTGGCATGCCCGCAGCTGAACCCGCTGGGGCTCGCTTACCTGCACATGGTGGAGCCGCGCGTGCCCAAGGGCACCGAGGAGGAGGAGCATGACGCATCATTCAAGCTGTCCACATTCCGCGACCGCTACAAGGCATGCACCCCCACAGACCGTGCTCGCCTTGGAAAGCCCAGCCAGCAGGCACGCACAGCGCCTGTGTGCTGCTTGCAGAACTTGAGTTAGGAAGTCCCGGATGTGCCGTGACTGCACCATGCAAGCCACCCCCTGGCAGCAGAGTGCCGAGTCTGCTCCCGAATTTGCTGTGACTGCTTTTTGTAGGGACCCTTGCTGGCAATGTTTTTGTTGCCCGCCTGGGGAGTCCCGGAGGGTGTGATTAAACCCAGGCTGCGAGGCTGCCAAGGCTGACGTTCTTTCCCACAGGGCACATTCATGTCAGCCGGCGGCTACACGCGCGAGCGCGGCATCGAGGCCATCCGCGACGGCAGCGCAGACCTCATCGCGTACGGGCGCCTGTTCCTCGCCAACCCGGACTTGCCCGAGCGCTTTGCGCTGGACGCGCCGCTCAACCCCTATGACCGGAGCACTTTCTACAGCTCTGACCCGGTGTGCTGTGCCTTCTCCTTTGGTGGCGTGCCTGCGAAACAGCTGCCTCTGCTCACTTTGTGTGTACTCGTGCTGCATTTGGGAGGGTGCGCAGTGGTGCAGGTTCGGTGCCTGCTTGTAGCGGGCACGTGCGCTTGTGCGCACAGGACCAGGTCTGCTCATCTCCTTGTCCAAAGCTTGAAGTGTGTGTAGCAAGTGTGTGTAGGACACGTTCCGTGGCATGCGGCGCTGATGTGCGCCGGCTGCTGGCACGTGCAGGAGAAGGGCTACACGGATTACCCCTTCCTCAGCGAGGTCGCTCCGGAGAAGGCCGAGCAGCTGGCGGCCCTGGTGTAGCAATTGTGCAAGCCCTCCTTTGAGTGCGGCCAGTCCCAGCTCCACGGTCTTCGAAGCGTCAGGGACAGCTGCACATGGTCATGGCATGCTTAGCTGTCAACTACATGGACAGCAATATGGCTTTCGATGCATATTTGTTTGCCGTGCACACGCTGCGCACGGGTGCAGTGCTACGCTGTATCACTTGCTTTCCTTTATGCATATTCTTTCCTGCATGCCGTGCTGCAAGTCGGCATGCATCCTGTGAGCGCATGTGTTGCGCGCTGTCGTGAATCTGCCAGTGCATGTGCTGCGTGACCTGTCGCGTGCCATCACGAGATATGTCGCGTGCCATCCCCTTGCGCGCTGTGTGCATTGAGTCCAGGGCACTCGGTTTGGTTTTCTGTTGGTATTAGGCTGCCATAGCAGCAGCGACTAGCAAGGGCGTCATATGCTATGGCGTCTGTGACGGAGTAGAGTAAACAATGCATGTTGATGACCCTTGCTATGTTGATGCTTCATGCGAGGGTGCAATTAGGTCGAACCCTGCTTGGAAACGAGCCTCTGTGAACATATGAATGCACAGCATGACTCCTATTAAGGATGTGATAACATTCTTAATTATACCGAACATGTTGGCATGTAAGCAATTTACAGCACATTTGGGTCGCCAGCCACAGCATGAATGGCAGATTGAGCCTCTCCGTGCTTTGCCCGCTTCAGCACTGCGGCCTTCATGAAGCCCGGCCATGGGGCTGCTGGCGCAGAGGATGTCTTGGTGGTGGAGGCCTGCCGCTGCACACATGCCAGGCTGTTTGAAGCAGCCAATATGCCTTGCGGCACATCATGAACAGACACGCATAACTCATCTCCATGTTGCATTAGTCAGCCACGCAACTTAAAGCATAGCACCTCATTCCATACAGCCTGCCACTCCTTAAAAGCAAAATAGGAAAGGCCTGGGCTGCTGCACATGCTGCAAATGTGCTGTGTGTGTGTGCTCGCTGCTGCAGTACTGCGGGGCTGGTACCCAGCGCAGAAACAGGTAGCCGCCGGCGACACAGATGCTGGAGACCAGGGCGCCCCCCATGATGCCCACGGCTATGCCCACTATTGCGCCGGCCGCTGTGTGCCGGGCGCCGCTGCTGGCAGCCTGCGTGGTAAGGAGTGCGCGCTGAGGGCGGTGTTCGCGGCCATGTTGCTTGCGTGAGCTAAAGTGGTACCAGCATGTGCATGTAGCAGTATGCAAACGACGCCACATCCCATACCGTGCTCAACGCACCGGCAAGGGAATGGCATCAATGGGCGTCCTGGCTCCCACCTGCACAGCGTTGGCCGAAGTGGTTGACGCTGTGCCATCCTGGGCCTGCAGGCCCAGGATGGCGGCGTCCGGCGGGCTTGGCGCGGGCGAGGTGCCGGCGGTTGCAGTGCCAGCGGCGGGCCCGCCGGCTGTCAGCGTGACCGCTGTGGCGCCGCTTGTGGCCATGACCGGAATGACCGTTGCCGTAGGCATCACGAGCGGGTTGCCGGCCACATCCCGAATGGCGTCTGCCGCAGGCGACAGCACTTGCAGCGGGTGCCGCGGCTTTATGGGTCCTGCTTTTCACTGCCGCATGTTGTTCGAAGAAAGTGCCACACTCTGCTTAAGCAGACTCAACTGCCTGCTAACAATGACAAACACTGCATGCCAGTGCGCAGCGCGCGCCTGCAGCGGCCAGCACTGCCAGCGCACCGAAAACCGCAAGGGCAACAGCATGTGCCCCTGTTCGCGCACCCGGCGCGAGGGTGACGCTGAAGGTGGCCGCGCCGGGGTCGGAGGCCACCCACAGCATGTAGCTGTTTGGCACGATGTCCTGGCCGACGTCGCCGGCGGCCCGCGCGCCCACCAGCTGCACCTCGCCCGCGCAGAAGCCGTCCACTGCGCCGCCGGCGCGCCGGACCCCGGTCATTGCCGGGGGGGGGGGGGCGCTCGCGCGCATGTGACTGCAACGTCTGCATGCGCGCTCCCACAAGGCGGGTCCGTAAGCCCCGCCCGTAGCCAAGGGCGGGCGCACACCCGCAAGGGCGGCTGCAGACCCAATGGGCGCCGCGCTCACAGGCAAACTATTCATGAGCAGTGACATCCCAGTTGCTCGCTTGCGGAGCACGGCCGCATGCGCCCCTTGGCGGTGAGGGCAGGGCGCGCATCCCGGGATAAGGGATAGCACAGGCACGAGGAGCGCATGTGCCGGGCCGGCAGCGCACGCTGCTCGGAGAACGCAAACAGCAGCTGCACGGCAGTCTGCGGGGCGCCGGCCGCGCCGGCCGGCAGCGGCAGCGCGCGCTCGGCCACCTTGCTGACGCGCAGCAGCCGCGGCGGCTGCGTGTCCAGCACCAGCGCGCCCAGGAAGGCGAGCGCGTCGGAGCAGGGGCTGACGCGCAGCAAAAACCCTACCGGGGCGCCCTCCTCGGCAATCTGCGCGCGCGCGCGCGGCACCCGGTGAGGCCATGCATGCCGTGCCTGGCTCTGCACGGCAATGCGGCTGCCTTAACGAGCGCTGCAGGGTGACGCCGGTGCAAGGCAGCAGCCGTGGCAGGCACATCCAAGCGCGGAGGGTGCAGCTGTGGGCCGGCGGACCATGACGCGGACCTGATAATGCAGCGCCCATGCCGTGGGGGCCGAGTCGGCGCTGGACGGATCCATGACGGCGAAGCCCGTGATGGCGGCCGGGCCATCGACCTGGCGCAGCAGAGGTTGCAGCAGCCTCCTGAGCAGCCAGGGGCTGGCGTGCATGAGAGCGGCACGGACACGGCGCGCTCGCACATGCATGCGCGAAGCGGTCAGTGCCGCTCGGACGCACAAAGCGCATGGTGCATGTGAGGGCGGCAGCACGCAAAACGTGCGGCGATCTCAACGCAGCCCTGCAGCGTGCGGTCGCATGCAGCAGGCGCGCGCGCGTCACCTCAAAGAGGCAGGCGGGCGCGCAGGCCTCGCGCGCGTAGCCGGCGTCGAACACGACCGGCAGCAGGCCGGCCGCCTGGCTGGTGCGCCCACTCGTGAACATAACTGCGCCCGGCCGCGGCGCCAGCGCGCACGGGGCGCCCGCGGCGCCTAACGCGCTCGACCGCAAGCGTCTGCGCTGCTGTATTGTCCCGCATGTGACCGCAGCGGGGTGATGATCGCCGCTTAATGCGAACCAGGGATGAAAGGAGGTGGCTTAGCAGACACGCCCTGACGACATTGCTAATCTCAGTACCTCGAAGGGTCAGCGACATGCTTGCCACCTCCAGCTCCTTGGCGCATGCAGTGAGTAGCGGCGCCCGTTCGCCACGGGCAGCCCGGCGGGACGCCGCACCTTCCTGGCCCGCGGCCGGAGCGGCGGCGGGCGCGGCTGGGGCAGCGTCCGGCGCGGCCGTGCGCGCGCCGCAGGCCGCGCCGTTGGGCAGCAGCCACGGGAAGGAGGCGACGAGCTCGGGGTTGGTGGCGCCGCTGGCGTCCAGGAAGGTGCCTGCCGCACCTGGGGGCGTCAGCGCCGGGCCCAGCGGACCCTACGCAGCGCCAGCAGGCGCGCGGCCGGCGCAGCAACCCATGAGTTGGCGCCCAGGTCAGCGCACTGTATTTCAGGTTTTTCTCCGTGAGCAAGCGAGTGCCGGTGTCACAGCACTGGAGCCTGCGGCATGCGCGCCGGCGACGGGCGGGGGGCGGCGTGACCTGCCGGGATGCGCACGGCGAGCGCACAGGCGCCCCACTTGGCCTGCACGAGCAGCAGCGCGACGCGCTCCGCGCCGAGCCACAGCGGCGCGCCGCCCACGGCGGTCAGGCTGGTGGCAACCGCGGCGTACCCACCGCCCGCATCGACCGCTAGGTACGCCGCGGCTGCGGCGCGCCCGCCCGCCGGGCTGCCCGCAGGATCAGCCAGCCTTGCTGCGAATCCGCATTTATCACTCAGCACGGACCTATGCTGCTTGCAAGCATCGCTCGGAATGCAGGCACATAACAGCCTACGCACGCATGCGATGCAGCGATCGCAGCTGGATGCGCTCCAAATGGCGCGGTCGATAGATGCCCTGCGGCGGGCCGCGCGCCGGGCAGGGTCGAAAACACGGCGAGCCAGGTGAAGAGCGCGTCGCCGGGCGCGCGGCCGGCGCGGCCGCCGCGCCGGCCGCCGCCAGGGTCGGCGCTGATGTCCAGCGGCGCGGCCAGGCCGCCCGGCGGCAGCTGCGCCGCCAGCAGCGCCGGCAGCGTGGATAGCGTCGGGTCCCAGTAGAACTCGGTCTGCGCGGGGTCGGCGACGGGCGGCCAGCGCGCGACCTGCAGGAAGGAGAACGGCGGCGGCGGCGGCGGCGGCGGCGGCGGCGGCGCGGGCAGGCTGACTACAGGCGCGGCGCTAGGGCCGTCTGCCGGGGGCGCGGGCATGCCGCCGAGCCCGGACGGTGCCGACGCCTGCACAGGAGCAGCGGCCGGTGCGTCCGGCTCGGCCGTCGTCGCTGCCGGCGAGCTCGCGCCCGGCGCGCTGGCCGGCCCGGCCGCCGTGCTGTCCTGCCACGCCGGGGCCGACGCGTTTCCATCGCCGCGCGTCCACGCGAGCGGCTGCCCGGATGTTGGGCCAGCCGCCACACCGCCGTCAGGCAAGGTGACGGCCAGGGGCGGCGAGTCCCCAGGTGCGGAGCCGCTGGTGGCAAACGGTGCGGCCGCCATCGTCGGGCCCGCAGCGGGAGCGCGCAGGGCCGCCCCGGGCGCGGCCGCTGCGGCCGCGGGCCCCGCGGCGGTCGCGCCCGGCGGCGCGGGCGCGCTTGCGGCAGGCGGAGGGCCGGCCGGGGCAGCCGCTAGCCAGTCCTGCGGCGCGGCGCTTCCGTCCGCCAGGGGCAGCGAGAGCGCGTCCGGGAACGACGTCCCATCGTCCTGGTAGATTGCGAGCGCGGCAAGCTCAGGCAGGCCGGCGACCGCGCCGAACGCCAGCGAGATAAGGCCGTCTGCTGCCGGCCACACCTGCCGCGCATGCGCGCACGCTTGAGCGCGCCTTTGCTCCCTCTTTCTGCATGTCTGCTCACCCTGACGCGCGCAGGGCCTGGTTGGCGGCAGGTTGCCCGCATGCAGACAACGAAGCAGGCGCACTGCGACGACAGCGCAGGCCCTCTGCACACGGCAGAGCCCCCGGTCGAGGTCCGGTCCGCACATGGCCTCACCAGGAACGTGCGCACGACGCCGACGCGCGCGCCGTCGCCCGCGCCGATGATGTCAAAGCCGCGCAGCGCGGGCTGGCCGGCGATGGTCAGGTCGAACACGCGCGCGCCCGGCGCCGCGGCCTGGTAGTCCGAGAAAAAGAGCCGGACGGCGTAGCGCGCGGCCGGGTCCGCCGGGAAGGCGCCGGCCATGCCGGCGCCCTCGCATGCCACCTGGGGCGTGCGCTCGCCTGGCTCAGTGCTGCCTGACATGGTCGCCACGGTGCGCAGGGCCCTTTGAGATCGCAGGCGGAGCGAGGCGTCACCCTGCAAGGGGTCCCAGCGCCGGGCAGGGCCAGGCGTCGGCGCCGAGCCTGCCCGATTGCACCCCCCGGCTGCCACGGTAAAAAACGCCGGCACGGAGCTCCCTGCCGGCTGTGTCAGCCCGCACCGCGTCGCAGAGCTGACCATGCCCAGGCAAGATGTGGGTGCAGGGCCAGATGGGTGGGGCAGTGCTCGAGCGCTCATGCGCCGGGGAGGACCAGCCCTGTGGATGGCGAGTCTGCCCCGTCCACAGGCGCGCGCCTGGAGCAGATGGGTTAGGGTCCGGGCCCAGAGCAGGCAGAGGCGCGCGCCTGGAACAGCGCCTGGAGCAAGGCAAAGCCGGCCGGCGCCGCCACGCTGCTGTTGGCGCTGGCCGCGTTCTCGCTGGCGCGGAAGGTGGCCGGGTCCAGGAAGCGCCCGGGCAGCTGCAGCACGGGCACGTACACATCGCCCTGGCGGCGCGCCACGCGCCCCGGTCACCCTCCCGCACGCTGCTCGGCAGGCGTTCTAGGGTAGGGACGCCCCAGGCGTGGGAGGCCGCTCGCCGAGGCTGCATCGTAGAAGCCGGGGGCGTCGGGTGCGCCGGCGCAGTAGAGCGCGTGCGCGGGCGGCGCGCGGGCGCGCGCGCGGGCGAGCACGCAGCTCAGCAGGCTGCCCAGGAGCGCCGCTCTGCAGAGCGCCATCGCATTTTTATGGGGCTGTGGCGGGGCTGCTGGCGGAGCGGGGTGCCTGTTCGAGCCGGAAGGGGCTTGCTTTGAGCAGCTCCCTCTTCTGCCAGCAACAGTGCTGGCTGCAGAGCTCGTGAGGCGGGAGGACGGCCAGCAGGCCGCAGCGAGCGCAGAGCCGGCGCTGCTGCACCAAGCGCGCGGACGCAACTGGCGCACTTCCTCACTACGGCCAAAAGAAGGGCTGCCCCGTGCAAACACGTTTGATACGTGGGCACTGCGGAGACTCAGATGTGTTCCTCTACTTGCAAGGCGCGGGGCGATCGCCGACAGGTGCTTCCTACACAGCTGAGAGCTTGCTGCCAACTCTGCCCCTACCCTGGCCTGGACACACAAGCATGATTGGTACTCCACTCAAGGGAACAGTCAGTGTGCCCACTGCAGTGCGATCCATGAGATGCGTCGTGTGCGTTACAGGCCCCTGTCCTGGCGCAGCTGGACAGGAGACCCTTTCCCTCAGCGGCCAGCGCCCCTCTCACGGCCGCCCTTGGGACACGCAGCGCGCGCAGACCGAGCGCAGCACTTGCAGCCGGTCGCACCCGCGCGCACACCAAGAATGCAGGACACGCTTGCGCCACACCGTTCGCTCCCCCGGCGCTCCGGGCACAGGCGCGGGCTCACGACACACGGCGCCAGCCGGGGGCCGCCAGCCCCTGCGCGGCGCACAAAGGCGCCCAACAACAGCTGCCCCGGCCGACGCGCGCGCCCGCAGGCCCGGCCGCGCAGCTCTGGCAGCGGCTGCCGGCGCGGGACGGCGCCACGGAGCAGCCGGCAGCGTGCGGCCGCCCTGGCCCCGGCCGCCCGGCCATGCAGCAGGCCGGGCGCCGCCGCTGCCGGGTCTGGGCGTGCCGCAGCGCGAGGGAGCAGCAGCCGCCGCGGGGCACCGGCTGGCGAGCGGCCGCGCTACACCCAGCCGCCCAGCCGCGCCGCGAGCCAGAAGCCGCCGCCGCTGGGTGCGGCCAGCCGGCGGGCGGCCGACGCAGCCAGGCCCAGGCTGCGCGGCCAGCCGCGGCCGCTTGCGCGGAAGCGCAGCGCGGCCGCTGCCGCCGGCGGCGCCGTCCCTCGGCGCGGCGAACCCGCAGCCGCCGCCGGCGGCGCCAGCCGCGCGGCGCCCGCGGGCGAGCCGCGGCTGGGCGCCTCCGCGGCTGCGCGGCCGGCGCCCCCCAGGCCCAGCTGGCCAAGATGCTGGGTCGTCCAGGGCGCCCGGCCCGCGCCCGGCGGCGCGCCAACGGGGCTCCCGCCCTGGGCGCTGAGAGCCGGCCCGGCGCCCGCGCGGGCGCCGGCACCGTCTGCAGCTCGCAGCGGCAGGCTGCGCGGCGCCGCCGCGGCATGCATGCCGCGGGGCGCGGCCGCGCCGCTGTGCGGCGGCGCGGCGGCGTGCCGGCCTGGGACCACCAGCGGCAGCGCCTCGCGCGACAGCTGCCCCACGCTCGGCGGCCACAGCGGCGTGATCAGCTCCACGGGCGGCGGCGGCGGCGCGAAGGGCGCGAAGCGCCCGGGCGGCCCGGAGCGCCCGAAGCGGAAGCGCCACGCGTTGCCGAAGGCGGTCATCGGGCGTTCGAAGGGCAGGTAGCGCTCGGGCGGCACCGCGGCCACGGCGGCCTCCAGCCGCGTGACCGGGAAGGGCGCGTACGGGTGCTCCGCGCGCGAGTGCGCCTCCCGCGTCACGGACGCCTCCCTGACCTTGGCGCGCAGCTCATCCACGCGCGCCTGCCATCGCGCGACCGCCGCGGTCGCCTCCCGCGCGTCCTGCTCGTGGCGGCTTAGGCCGTCGACGTCGCCGCCAGCCGCGCCCGCATCCGCGTCGCCGCCGGCCGCGTCGCCGCCGGTGGCGCCTGCGACGCCGCCTGCGGGCGCGCAGGCCCGTCAACGCTGCTGCGCCGGGTGGTTTGCGGCGATGTATGGCTCTGCGCTGCTGCTGTTGACGCCATCATGGCGACAGCCGCTCGACACTTGCAGGTGAGAGGCACTCACCGCTCGCGGGCGCGCCGGCCGCCGCCTCGGACGCCGGCGGCGGCGGGCTGTAGCCCTTGCGCACCGCGCGCCGCGCCTTCTTGGCCAGCTCGGTCGCCCTGGCCTGCACCTGCAGCGCGGCCGCGAGGTGCGTCCGTGCCTGCGCGCCCAATCGCGCCGCGATCGGCGCGGCGCCGCCGGAGGGCAGACGCCCTACTCACGACACAGAGGCTGCGAGCCTTATCAAAGATGCCGAGGGAGATGCCGTGCGGGCATGCGCCTGTGCGGGGTCAAGTAGGGCGCCCATCGCACTTGTGCGTTGAATCGGCAGCGTGTCACCAGCTTGCCCGAGCATGTAGGTGCGTTGGCTCGGCAGCGTGTCACAAGCTTGCCCGAGCATGTAGGGGCAAGAGCAGCTGCTCTTGTAAAGCGTGAGCAGAAGCAGGCTGCGGACACGCTGCGGCTCACGCTGCATGACCTCGTCGCGCCGGGCCCGGGAGGGGGGGGGGCGGCGCGCGCGCCTCATGGGCCGCCAGCATAGCCGCGCGCAGCGTAGCATGCATGGTCTCGCACTCGTGGCACACGGTGAACAGGTCCTCGATGGGCGAGCCCTCCTGCATCAGGTGCCGCAGCGCCTGCCGTGCGCGCGTGCCCGCGCCCTCGGCCTCGTGGCGCCGCTGCACAGGTCACCTGGACAGCAATTCCACACCCCAGAGGCAGCTGGCCCCGCCCGCACGACGCAGTGACGGACAGCGCACGTCGCCGCGAGCGGCGACGCGTCGTGCTACGACAGCCTCAGCAGGGTCCGAGTCCGCTCACACCCCGGTTGCCACGGGGGTTGCAGGCACGCACGCTGGGCGCGTGCGCCTCCCCGCCGTTGCCGGGCAGCAGCGCCAGCGCGCACGCGGTCGGCAGCAGCGGGCTGCGGCTGCGGCCCTCGGCCTCCCGCCAGCCGGCAGGCCCCGCCGCGCCGGGCGCGGCCGGCGCCGCCGCCCCGTTCGCGCCGCCCGCGGCCGCACGCTGGCCTGCTGGCCAGGCGCGGGCGCCGCTGCCAGACGGCTCCGCCGGCCGAGCCTCGCCGTTGGGCTGCCCGCCACGCGCGTCGCCGATCTCCTGGAAAGGCGCCGCTAAGCCCTTGCTCACGGCTCCGATCACGCTGGCGGCGGCCAGCTCGCCCTGCAGCTGCGCGACGCTGGGGCTGTTGTGCTCGTAACTGAAGCGGTAGTCGCTGCAGAGGCCCTCCGCATACATGCGCACCAGCCACGCCAGGCCCTGCACGCACCGGCATCCCTGAGCCCGTCGCACCCCAGCTTGTCCCGGCAGCGCTCGATGCGCACAACCGGCGCGGGCCTGGACAGGTCGGCCGCCCTGCGCTCACCGCGCTCATCGAAGAGCAAAATTCCGCTCACGCTCCGGGCGCGGGCCCGCGTCCCAGGGACCGCGCGCACGCTGCGGCAGCCGCAGAGTCCGACAGGCGCGGCCGCGCCCGCCCAGCGCCCGGCTCGGGCAGCGCAACGCGTCCCAGAGCAACGTCGAGTAGGGTAGGGGTATATGGTCGATTAGGTCGGGATGTCCCCTACCCTACACTACCCCCAAATGGGCCCCCGCGCCGCACCTGGAGGTACTTGGCGGGCGCGGCGGGCGGCTTCAGCGCCATCTCCTCCTCCCCGTCCTCGCCCTCGGCCGACGGCTCGGCGGCGCGCCCGGCGACCCTGCGCGGCTTGTCGCCCTGCAGGTGCGCGCCCTGGGCGGCCAGCAGCGCGGCCAGCATCGGCGCGTTGATCGCCATGCCGCCCTCGCCGCGCCGGACGAGCGACCTGGCACGCGCGCGCTCACTGGGGCGCCGCTGCCAGCCTGCTCTGCCGGCACGCCCTGCCGGCAAGCTGCACCTGCACTGCCACCAAGTCTCGCCATGCTTTACATCAAGCATGGCTGGACCTCTGTGCTAGCACAGGCGCTGGAGGCACCGCGCATGCAACGCCTGAGATGAAGCAGCCTGGTCCAGCAGCAACACCACAGCCCACCTCGCATCACCCAGACCAGAGCGGCGTGCAGGCTAGCACGCTCTCAGCAACGTGCCGGCGGCTCTGGCTCGTGGGCGCGCGGGGCGCACTGGGTGGCCCACTCGGGCTGGTCGCGCAGGCGCAGGTAGAGCGACCAGAGGCTGGGCGTGGTGGCGGAGTCGTTCAGCGACGTGCCGCGCAGCGCGGGCAGGTAGTCGTTGCCCGCCGCCAGCACGGCGATAACCGTCAGGTCCGCCGCACAGCCCGAAAAGCGCTCGCGCACGTCCTGCCCCGCGCGCGCCGCCCTGAGCCTGGCAGCCGGCGCGGCCGCGCACCCCCGGCTGCACCGCGTCGCTTGCATTAGCGCTCAGCTCTCCTACAGTAGTCTCCAGCTGCGTGGGCTGCTCAGGAGCCTGCAAGCGGCGTGGCCGCCGCCGCCGCCCCGCCCCGCAGCGCGCAGCGCTCGGCTCACCATAGGACCTGCCACCTTCACAAGGTCTCATGCTCAGCTTCGGCAGACGCATACGCAGGCTCAAAGGCTTGCTGCGCAACAACAGGAGGGGTACGCTGTGCATGTCCTCTAGCGCATATGCGCCAGCGGCAGCCTCCAGGCTCCGCCGGCGCCCCGAGGAGCCCGCACCGCCCTGCCGGCGCCGGCCAGGAAGGGCAGCTCGCGCGTCCACAGCTCGCGCAGCGCATCCACGGAGAAGCAGTTGTAGGGGACCGTGCGCCGGCCGCGCGCGCCCGCCGCCGGCGCCCCCGCCGCCGCCGGCGCGGCCTGCCTCGCCGCCGCCCCGCCGCCCGCCGCCCCCGCCCCCGCCGGCGCGGCCTGGCCCATATCAACCGCGCCGCCCGGCGCCCCCTCTGCTCCATCGCCGTCACCGAACACAGAGGACGGGGAAGAAGGGGCGCTGCTCAGCGAGCCGCTCGACGCGGCCGACGCCATGCCGCGGCTGCCCGGCCGCGCGCCGCCGCCCGCCGCCGCCGCGCCGCGCGGCTGCGGCAGGCCGTCCGGGCCGAACGCGATGCCGCGCCCGAGCTGCGGCTCGGCGAGCACGAAGAGGCTCTGCGCCTCGCGCCCCGCGGCCATCGCGGCCATGAGCAGGCAGTCGGAGTCGTCGGCGATGAGCGCGTGCGTGTCGCCGGGCGCGACCGCGGCCCAGGGGTGCAGCAGCCGCGACATAATCTTTACCTCGCCCTCACCCTGCGACCACAAGCAGGCCCCTCATAGGCCACAAAATCCATTGGCCAGCACCAGACCGACACATCGCCAGCACACGGCGTGACAAGGAAACACAGTCAACCACAAGGCAATCCCACTCTGCAATGCCCGGCAACCTCCGGCTCATCGGCTTGCAACGGTGAACATCTGCAACCGCATCCAGACACGACATGCGGCGGCCCCGGCCACACCTGCACGGTCGCGCCGGAGAGCTCAAAGTGCACATGCTTCCACCGCTGCGACGTCAGCCGCTGGCAGATGTAGAACGTCAGGCTGTCCTGCACTGCAGCCTGCGGGGCGGCGGGCGCCGCTGCTTCAGCAGGGAGTCGTGCACCTACGCGCCTGCTCAGACAGTGCACGGCACTGCACGGGCGCCGTGCAGGGCCTATGGGCCAAAGCAGCATTCTGAGCCTGCCCAGCGCCGCCCCGGAGCTCTTACCAGGACATGCAGAAATTGCAACACAGGCAGGCCCTGCCACCTGTGGATAAATCATGTCAAAGGAAATCAGCATGTGCCAAGCGCGAACGAGTGCGGCGCGCCATGAGCGGCGTCCCTGGAGTGAGCCCTAGCGATGACAGCAGCCGCGATGAATTTGCCTTGCCCGCTCGCCGCGACTCCCGCTGCCGCCGCTGCCTGCAGTGTGGAGAAATCGCACTAGGAAATTGGCCGATGTCACTGGCCAGCACTTGCTGCACAGACAGCAGCAGAAAGTAGAAAGACGCCGAGGCTGCCGCGACGCTACACACAGAGGTCTGAAAGACCAGGCGCTGCTGCCCGTCGCATAATACTCAGCACAGCAGGGCTACCATCGCAGAAGGGGTGACACGGTACTGCCACACGGCCACACGAGTGCGACGCGGCGTGGCACTTGCTGCCTCAGGGCCGCACCGCTGCGTGAGCAGCTTGGCCAGGGGCGCAGGCCCGTCCAGCGCAAACACGACGCTCTTGCGCGGCTGCGTGCGCCGCAGCACCTCGTCCAGGTGCGTGTACAGGCTCACGTGGAAGCGGTTTATGGTCCGCACTGCGCTCGCACAAGCACGCAAGTGGTCGTGTCGTCCACCACGTGCACAGAGACGGCCAGCGACTGCGGCTAGCATGAAACACAGCGCTCGCTGTCAGGACGCACAGAGGCAGTGGTGAGGCGAGGCCGTGAGCTCCGCCGCGCCTTGGCGGCTGTGCACGGGAGCTGCGGCGGGTGCAGGCGGCGCACCTTTACGCAGGACGGTGTGCAGGATGCTGGCCATGTCCACGTACACATGGTCAAACTCCGACCTCTGCGGCACGTATGCGCCAAGGTACTGGCTCCGCATCCACGTGTTGAAGCCGGGCACCCCCATGGCGCCGCTCCCAACCGACTACGGGCTGGCCTCCCTTTCTTTGTGCGCCTTCAATAGGACTAAATAATAGCAACCACGTATCCGTTCGAACTCTGCAGAGCTGACCCTTTGCATAGCAGGTTTACTGGCGGAGCTGCAGCCTAGCAGTCACCACTCCACAGAGGAGGGAAAGTGTGGATAGGCGGCGATGCAGATTGGAGCCAGCAAGTAAACAAACTTGTGTAGACAGGTACCTGAGGTGCGTGTGGAGTACAGGCGAATTACGTTTGCGCCGCCTCCATCTTGCAGCAGCAAACTCAGCATGCAGAAGCGCAGCATATCACAGTACCTGGATGAAGAAAGCGCAGGCCCTGTGCATAGAGGTGGGTGTTATGACCAACTCTGACGCTTTGCCTTTGTTTATTTGTTGAAGCAGAACGAATGCTGCAGTGGCTGACGCATGCCCGCACGCCTCTCAGGCTTTGTGGGGCCTGGCTCGGGCGCCCCCACCGCCGCTGCAGTGGGGCCAGTGGCGCCCAGCAAAGTGCGGTTTGCGGACGAAGGCCCAGCACAGTACAGTGGCGGCGCGAGCTACCAGCTTGGTGGGGCAAAGTGATGCTCGCTTGTTTGAGACCGTAGCGTTATGCCAGTGAGTCTGGTCTCGGCACGCATATGCTTTAGTAACAGACACCGTGCGGCGCAGATGGGGAGCGGCCAGACCAGGTCTCCTCTGACTTTCACAACGCGCTGGCGCGCTCGCCTGAGATGGCGGTCGCTGTTGCGGCCATTAAGGCGAGTGCAGCGCTTTGTCTGGGTGTCACACGCCGAGCTGACCGTCAGTGGCGTGTGCAAGTTCCGACCTCGCAGCGCATAGGCGTATTGTGACACTGTGCCAGCGTAGGCCTTGACCAATGTGATCAAACGGAGCAAGGCGTCCACGATGATGGGCCTGGACCAGGAGCTGAAGGAGGCCGCGGCGTCCCTGGAGCGGTGCGCTCCGTCTGTCAGAGTGCCTTGCTGCGCTGCACAAAAATTGCAACCCAGAGCACAGGCGAGCCGTAGGAGCCTTCTGTGCGCTGGCGGGCGCAGGTGCAACGAGACGGCCATCTCGCTGAAAGCTGGCTGCCAGCTTTTCTTGCGCTACACCACGCGCACGTCCGCGCTGGACGCCGAGGACTTTGAGGCGGCCAAGAGGCGGATCATTGAGGTGCTCCCGCGCGGCTTTAGCACTTCCACTGCATTGCAAGCGCGGCGTGAAAGTGCATGAGCAGCAGGCATCATATCAGTAGGTACTTGAAGAGGGCGGCATGTGCTCCGGGACGTAGTAAATTTATTTCCATTGCGTGCAAGCGCGGCAGGAACTGTGCATGAACAACAGGCATCATGTGCAGTAGGTGCTTGAAAAGGGGGGGGGCGTGCTGCATGACGCAGTCAGGCTGTGCCGCGCTGCGCAGCGCGGCATGTACTTTGCGGAGACATCGGTGCGCGCGCGCGCAAAGATCGCGGACCTGGGCGCCCCGTTCATCCGGGCGGGCGCGCGCGTGCTGACGCATGGCCACAGCCGCGTCGTGCTGGCCCTGCTGCGCCGCGCTGTCGCACAGGCGCGCCCGCATTTGCTGAGCTTGTAGCAGCACCTTCACGGGAACTGACACTTGCCCTCTGCGCTTGCAGCTGCCCGCTCACTCAAGTCCCTAGAGGGCCTGGCAGTCAGCGTGTGACGCTCCGATAGTTTTATTGGGGGGGATGGGGTGAAAGGAGGGTGTAAACTATGCTATGCTGTCATGCAAGGTGATGACACGCACACGCCGCCGACTTTCACGGACGCTTTGGCCTGGCGCCTGCAGGGCATGCAGTTCAGCGTGGTCGTCACGGAGGGCCGGCCGGACGAGACGGGTCTGGCCATGGCGCGCGCGCTGGACGAGCTGGGCGTGCCGGTGCAGGCCATCCTGGACTCTGCGGTTGCATTTGCGCTGGAAGTGCTGCGGTGCGCGCTGTGTGCTTCTTCAGCCCGCGCCCAGCGCATGCAGTCGGTGGGGCGCGGTGGCCGCGCCGCAGGCCGCCCTGGCTCGGCCGAGCCCCGCGCCGCCCTGTCGCGGCCGGGTCGTCTGCTGCAGTGTGTGCAGAGCTCTGGCCAGCGGTGCGTGAGGCGCACAGGCGAGGCACTCACACGCAGAGGAGCATACTGTCACCGCCGCAAGCGCTGGCACGCAGGGACAGGGCCTGTTGCCCGATGTGGCATGCGCTGCCATGGAGGCAGGCCGCTCGCATGCCTGATGCTAGGGTAGGGTTAGGGTAGGGTAGAGCACCTACCCTGCCTGCTGCCGCAGCGTGGACCTGGTGCTCGTGGGCGCGGAGGGCGTGGTGGAGAACGGCGGCGTGATCAACAAGCTGGGCACGTACCAGATCGCGCTGGCTGCCGCCGCGCACAACACGCCCTTCTACGTCGCGGCCGAGTCGTACAAGGCGCGCGCCCGCATAGGATGCTGCCGGCCTGGCGACTTGCAGACGCGCCTGTAGTCACAACGTGCTGCTTGCGTTCGCAGTCTGTGTGACAGGGCTCGGGAGCGAGTCAGGAGTGCATGTCAGTTTCAGGGCAGTTTGGCCCCGCGCTCTAGCAGGGATGGTGCGTTTTAGCGCTCACTAATTCTCTGGCGTATGATGTGCACACTTAGGGCAAATCGTAATACATCTGACTGGCCGTGGGTGAAGGGACAGCACTGTGTCCGCGCGGCAGTTTGCGCGCCTGTCGCCGCTCAACCAGAGCGACCTGCCCCTCGAGCGGCAGCACGTCGACTTCAGCCCGCGGCTGCCTGCCGGCGTGCGCATCGAGAACCCCTCCCGCGACTACACGCCGCCACGTGTGCACCTGCCCACCAGCCTTGCCCCTCTCCGCGGCTTTCCCCACGGGAGTGCAAGTGCATTTGTATGCGCTGCCCAACAACATGACAGTTTGCATGCTGCATGGCTGGGGCCTGCCCTACGGCAACCCTGCCCTGCAAGGTACAACCTTTGCTGCTGTGGACCCAGGCATGCCAACCCCTGGAGGGTGTACTGACGGGCGGCCACCCCAGGGTACATCTCGCTGCTGTTCACGGACCTGGGCGTGCTCACGCCGGCGGCGGTCTCCGACGAGCTCATTCAGCTCTACTCCTAGCCGCGCCAGCCGGCGTGCGACGCCTTTCACTGTTTGACCGGCTTGTCAGCTGCAGTGCGCTGTGCGCTGAGCAGCCGTCAGTGTGGTCAGTGGGCCGGAGGGTGGTCGAGTGCCAGACGTTGGGTATCGTGGGGGCTGAGTCTGCGTTGGCGGAATGCCGGACTCGGCGCGCGCGCACGCATACAAGTGCCGCGCGCGCTGATCTTTTTGCAGCATGGTTTGCGCATGGGCTAGTGGCCCTAGACAGGGGTCCTGCATCAAGAATGCAAGAACAATGTCGCACAGCCTGGTGAGTTGGCCTGGTTGAAATAGAGGTCCACCCTATGTTTCAGGGGTAGATTATAAAAACATGGATGCACCACCCGACTTCAGACTCCTACACGGTTGTATTTCATTCATTCATTCTCCGTTCATTCAATAAGGTGATGGCACATTTGGCAGCTGGGTAGCACATAACAATGTCTGCCTAAGCTGCTACGGTAGGCTCAACTGGTTCAATGCTGCGGTGTAACCATGGTCCCTGTGCAGTATTGCAGCAGCCTGACGCTCGCGTCCCGAGGCACTGCCGCGTTAGCTTTGTGAGCACAGAATGTAGGCCACTCTGGCGAAACAATGACTGCAGCGTGGGATGGCAATCACACCAGTTTTTGGGACAGTGTCGGTGCAGAGCAGCCCTGCAAACACAACAAGGGGCACTGCGTCACAGGCACAGCGTCACTTGCAGAGCTGCAACGCGGCCATCAGCACGGCCAGTAGATGCAGAGGCCAAAGGCCACATCCTATGCTGCCCGCAAGAAGGCCCCAGCTGGCCTGCGGAGGCATGCTTGCTACTCGTTGTGCTTCCTGGAGCTTACCTGCGGCCTTCAAACTTCAAGAGCCTCATCGAAGCACTGCAGGTAGCTTGGAAGCAGCGCATATCGGCGGGCCCGCAGCCGCTCTGACACAGCTTACGAAAGGCACTGATATGGCAGGCCAGCCTTGCGGGGCGCGTGCGGGCATGGCTTGCGGCCGTGCACCCGGCATGGCAGGAGGTCGACGTGTCTGCGCCGGACGTGATGGAGCGAGCGGCCACCTGCATGGACGCAGCAGTCACGGCGGCGCTCGAGGACGCGCAGGCGCACGGCTTTCCAGCTCAGCTGATGCCTTCTGGTGTGCCACGGAAGACCTGTGGCCTGCTTGGCCACCTTCTCGCCAACCCCTTGTGTTGCGCCTAGTGTTGCGCGGTGCACCAGGTAGCTTTGCAAAGGGACTCCCTGTCCCCGCAAGTGCTCAGCCTTGCAAGTCCCTGCTAGCAGCCCTGCGGCGGCATGACCGCCGAGCCTGTGGGGTCCAGGGCGCTGCGACAACCTCGCGCTGCTCTCGCACAGCTCGGCGACGCTGTTCGCGGCGCCGCTCGCGGCGCGGCGCGCGGGCGCGCTTGCGCTGCTCGGCTCCTACCTGTTCCCTTCCGCGCAGGCCTTCGCCAGCCTCAGCGAGTGGAGCAGGCGCGCGCGCGCGCCCGCGCTGGCAGCGCCGCTCCTGCGTCAGCCGAGTGGGGCCCTCTGCCTACCCGTGTCGCGCAGCGCAAGCCAGTGACGGGCTGGCGCGAGCATGCAAGCCCTCAGCATGAGGCGGTCGTAGGGGCATGCTCCGTGCATGTCTGCCGCGCCGCTCTCAGGTGCGTGATCCCGTGTCAATCACGCGTGCGGCTGCCGCCCTTGCCGGGCTGCTTTCCAGCCTGCTCCTCGTCATGCATCGGCGCAATGCTAACGCGCCCTGCTCACATGCATGCAGCAGGCAGCTGCTCTCGTCCGGCCCTCTGTGCAACCTGCCACACCAGTTGTGAGCCTTATGAGGCACTTGTGGGCGCACTGCCGGTGTGTCCTGAAGCGCACGCGTGTACCCGCCACCATCACCTGCCCCACCTCCTCGCTGCGCCGGCTGTCTGACGGCACCATTGGCGCCCTCTGCGCGCCTGAGGGCGCCGGCGCGCGGGCCGCGCGCAGGCCGGTCCTGCACCTGGGCGGCGACCTGGACGGGCAGGCGCGCTTCCCCAAGCTGGCCTACCCCGCGCTGGACGCAGCCGCCGCTGCATACCGCCTCGGCCCGCGGTGCGTCCATCCTTCCTGGAGCGCCCGTTTAGGCTGCTGTCGCTAATGCAATCACAGGCACCAGCCTGGAAGGTCGCGCAGTATCCTGTTCACTTGGGCACATGGTGGCAACACAGCACACCCGTGTTGTTACAGAGGCTTTATGCACACGAGCGGGGCGGACGCGCAAGCATGCTTGGTGCCGCAAACCCTTCATGCGGCAGGAGCAGTGCGCAGATGCTGAGGCTGCACACGTGTGCCCGCGCTCCGCCGAGCGCTACGGCGCGCCTGCAGGCATGCGGCCGCGCATGCGCCGGTTATCCTGCTGGCGGGCGCCAACCACGCGCTGCTCAGCGGCAGCGAGCGGCGCGAGGGCGACCTGGCGCCCGAGCTGGACGCGGCGGCGGTCACGCGCTGCGCCGCGGGCGTGCTCGGCGACTTCCTCGCGGCGCACGCGGGCGCGGAACCGTGCGCTCCTGCGGCCCAGGGTACCCTACTATACCTTACCCTACCTCAATTTACCCTACTTACCCTACTTATTATATGTCCTTGCCCCCCCTGCAGCCCGCGCCGCTGGCGCTCGGCTGGCAGCTGCCTGCGCTCCCGCCTGCCACGCCGGCAACGCCTTGCCCAATTGGCACGTGCTGGTGCAGAGCTGCTTCTCAGGGGTGTCCGCGGTGCTGCCTCGATGCTGGCGGCCCGTCCGGCAGAGCAGAGGATTTGTGCTTGACACCCTGGATTGCGTGAGTGGTGCTGCACTGGCTGCCGGGACGCGCGCGGCCTCACACTCCAAGGGCCGCACTGTGGCAGCCCATCGCATTCGCTTGCTTTCCACATACATGGCGCCTGGCGCGTGCCATTGACATGCAGCAGCGCTCGGCGGCGTGCATACACGAGCTCACTTGTGCAGGGCGCTTGAAAGGGTTGTACAGGCACGTACTCGCCTCACACAGACGCGATGAAGCTGCGGGTGGTGCAGCCCCTGCTAGGTCAGCCGCTCGAGGCGCTCGGGCTATGGGAGGTAATATGTGCACGGGACGAGCAGGGCCGCCAGGGACGAGGCCGTCGACCAGCTGCTGCAGCACTGTCGCGATACAGCGGCCTGGCTGTCGCCTTTCACGCACGCGCTGGGTGCGTCTGCACTGCCCCGGCGCGCACATAGGAGCCGCTCAGTGCCACGACGTTTATGCAGCGCAGTTTCCTGAGCAGCAGTGAGCACGAAGCGAGCGATGGTCTGCTTGGGTGCTTCTCAGAGGGAGCGGTCGTGCGGCACGTTAAGCGTGTGGACAGTGCTGTCTGCATGACAGGGTTCTTTGCACAAATCAAGAGCTTGCTTAGAACTGTATGGGTTCTGCGACCCACATTCAATCGGGAAGTGCGGCAAGTGCAGCTAATGCTGCACATGCTGACACATGGCTGCCTGCATCGGCAGGGCGCGGCTCGCCCGCGCAGCTCTGGCAGGCAGCAAAGCGGGCTCATGCGCCCGGGGCCCAGGCAGACGGCGCCCCGTCCAGCACCGCAGCGCCTGCGGCCGCGCCGGACCAGGCCGAGGCTGGATGGTGCGAGCCAGGCGCGGCCGCCGCCGCGCTGCTGCCGGGCGGCGTGCTGGCGGGCGCGCGCGGCGCCGAGGTGCTGCCGGACGATGAGGCCTCCAGGCGCGCCGCGCTGGGGCCCCTGCCCTGCCCCGCCTGCGCGGGCAGCATCGCAGGGCGAGCTGGCAGGATCCGGAAGGCGGGCGCGCCCTGCTGTCAATCAGGCGCGCGGCTGTGCGCCTGGCAACAGGGCATCACTCCAGCATGCGCAGCGATGCACGCTGTCAGCGGCGGGGCATGGATGCAACTTGCGTTGACTGCATGGCGACGACGAACGGCAGAAGGCGCGGCGCTCGCTGCTGCGCTTAAGAAGCAGGCCAAAACCCCCGACGGGCGCCTGTGCCAGCAGCGTGCGCCTCCCCGCGCGCAGGCGCTTCCACGCGCACCCGGGCGAGCTGGCCGCCGCGGAGCGCTGGGCCGCGGCGGCGCAGCGGCGGCTGGCGGGCGCCGCGGCGGCCGGGGCGGCCGCGGCCGGGGGCGTGCGCGGGCTGCGCGTGGCGGTCAGCGTGCACACTGATGTAACCATGTTCATTCTCAGCCAGCCGGCGCTGCTCCAGGGCGATGGTGCGCGCCCGTCTGCCCAGGGACAGCGAGACGGGAGCAGACGATGCAGGAGCTCTGGCACACTGCACCCCGTGCCGGGGTAGAACAGATACGCAGGTAAAGATCAGCCCCACTATGCATTGGTAAAGCATCAATGATCCATGGTCTGAGCGGGCGCGGCCGCCGCAAGCTCCTCACACGGCGCTGGCCGCGCGCAGGCGGCCTGGTGGTGCACGCGCACTGCTACCTGCACCGGCCCAGCCTGGTGCCTTTCGGGCACCGCATCCCCGTCGCGCCGCACTACCTGCTCAAGCTGAAGTCTGGTGACGCCATCCGCCAGGCGCGCCCTGGCTCAGCGCGTCATGCCGCACGTGTGCGCGAGTGGCCCGCAGCCTGCAGCCCAGTGCCTGGGATTGAAGGCTATCCCTTGCGCCAACGAGCGGTGCAGGAACCAGGGGACGCACGCAGGTATGCACGCACGCCCTGCCCTCCAAGCGCCCCGGTGCGAGAGGCCTGATGCTGCGCGCTGCCTGCGCGGCACTGCCCGGGACACAGGCCGCCGAGCCTCATGGCACTCCTGCTCGAGTGCATGCACGGCAGGCCTAGGCCCCAGGCGCGCTCTGGCATCTGCCTGTTTCTCATCTCTTATTTTTCCATTTTACCCAATTCTTACCCATACAATCTAAGGCGGCAGGCGCTGGAGCTGGAGCCGACGGCTTGCGCGGAGGAGGAAGAGCGGAGCAGCAGCCTGGCGGCGGACCTAAACCGAGAGGCGCACGACGCCGCGCTGGGCCTCGTGGCGGACTCGGCGAGGCAGCGCTATGAGTCGCGTGGCCGGCGGCTGCGCTTCCCGCCGGACAGGCGCGCGCCCGGGGAGACGCGCCGCCGAGAGCCGCGCGGGCATCCCGCTGCAGCCTCGCATGCACGCAGCCGCTTGCCGGCGCTCTGCGCCGGCGGCAGCGCACTCAGGGCGCGCCTAGCTGCTCCCGGGCGGCAGCCGGTGCTGAGAGCGCTGCGTGCAGTGCGCGGCCGGTGCCTGGTTTGGCCGCAGGCGAGCGCGCGGCGGCGTATCTGCCCTGCAAAGGCTCAGCTACAGTCTGCATGCAGTGCCGCTGCCAGGGCGTGCAGCCACATACCCACAAGAACAGTTGCAACACGTACGCCTGGGGCCCGCCCTTCTGCAGCGCGTGCGCTGTCGCCGAGGACCGTCGTCAGCTGTCGCATGCTGCCGACGCGGCTGAGCCCTCTGCCGCGCCTCGCGCCGCAGGGATGTGACGCGCGAGGTCGCCACGCCGGTGCAGTGGGTGGAGCAGCGCCCGCTGGAGGTGGTCGCAGACGCGCACGGGCATGCAGAGGCGTGCACAGCCCGACGAGCTGCCTGTGGTGTGATTGGAAGCACCGCCGTCAGCAGGCTTGAAAATGGAAGCACGCGGCGCTTCAGCTCAACCGCACCTTGCAGTACCGCCTTTGGGGGCGCGCTTGTGCCGGCCGGCATGGGTGACGGGTTGGGCTGCGCGCTGTGAAGTGGCTGAGACATGCCGTAACATACAGCTGTTGCGGGGATGCGCCGTCCGGCTGACGGGTCTTCCTGTGCGCGCGCAGGTGTGCAGCCCGGTGCTGTGCGCGCCGGCGGCCGCGGGCGCGCCCGGCGCGCTTTTCGAGGGCGTGCACTACATCAAGTGCCTGTCCCTGGCGGCGCTGGTGGAGTACATCATGTGCGACAGCCTGCGCCCGTGACGCGCGCGCGCGAGCCTGGGCGAGGCGGCGGCTGCTGCCGATCTGGCCGCGGCTGGCTGTCTGCCGATGTATTGCAGTTGTAAAGTATGCATGCAGCTGTGTGCGCAACACAGCACGTGGAGGACAGTTCGATACATGGTAGACATGCACGTCAAGAGCTGCATCTGACGTTTCCAGCAAACGTCTGCACTGTCTGTTTGACGAGGACCTAGCACCAAATTCAAATGACCCCACCTGATGAAACATCCTTCAGGTCGAAGTGTTTGCACAATCTCTGCTGTGCAGCCATCCACTTTCTCTGCGCAAACTCCTGAGATGTATGTATAGCTGAGTGAGTCAGGTGGTGCCCTTCCAATGGCAAACTAGAGGGCGCAGGAGCGGCCGCGTGTCCTACGCAAACATGCACACCTGAGCGCGGCTGCCGCGCATGCACGCAGCCATGCAGTCCTCGGGCGCCAACTCGCAGGAGGCGCGGCTGCTGCTCCTGGAGCGGCGGATGGGCGGCCCGCTGCCCTCGCCGCAGCGGCTCAGCTTCGACAGGCTCCCTACGGACAGCGGGCGCCAGGCGCGGCGCCCTGTGCCGTAGCTACAAGCCGCACCTGCCCGGCGCGTCTGACCTGCTGCTCTGCCCAGGAGCTCAGGCAAGAACGAGCGCCTGATGTGGAGTCGCAGCCGGGATGCCGGCATGTCCTGCCTCACCAGCGCGCCTGACCCCTTGTAAACGCGTTGCTGTGCACCCGCCGCCCAAGTGAGCGCACGCTTGCCGCACGACAGGAGGAGCCTGCGGGAGCCGCAAGGATGGAGCGCGGCCCAGGCGCTGCAGAGCGGCAGCCGGGCGGCGAGGCCGGGCGCGACCAGTCCGGCGCACTGGCGCGCAGCAGCGACCGCCCTGGCAAGCGCAAGGCGCTGCACTCAGGCGAAGGGGACGCGTGCCCCAGCGCGTGCGCCGCTCTGCTGGCCGCCCCTGTCGCCCGGACTCCGCTCATAGAGCTTGTTGCATGCTTGTTTTGTATGTAGGCACACGCTGTTGCGTATGTATCTGCAGCGTTGGGCTCGCCAGAACCGCCACCCAGGTGCACACGACAAATCGTATTACACATACCGCCCAGCTCAAGTGTGAGCACCACAAGCCACACGCGGGCGGCACATGCATGGCTTCATAGCCACCTCGTGCGTGCGCTGGCAGGGGCCGGCACGTGCGCTGGAGCCCGCCGGCGGCGCCGTGCACCGCAGCCGAGACTATCAAGGACGGGCAGGGCCGGGGCGTGACCTCGCCTCTGCGGCCCCAGGCGCCCACCCCCGCCCTGTCTGCGCCGCCCCGTGAGCGCCGCCTATGCCCAGCCTAAATGCATGCAGTGGATGGAAGCGCAGACGCGGGAGGCTCGGTGAGGCCAGTCTCCGCTCACTGGCGAAGCACGGCGGCCCCAGCGCTGGGTCCGGCTGATGGCTGGCAGAAACAGCCCTCAGAGCTTGTGATCACGCCATGTCCCTGCATATGACAGGCCTCGGCGAACGCTGGCCCAGGCGCGGCACGCTGGCCCCAGTGCTGGGTTCCGGCAGATGGCTGGCGGAAAGACCGCACAGCTCTTGATCTCGCCATGTCCCTGCAGGCGACAGACCTCGGCGATCGCCGGCCAGGCGCTCCATCGCCGCGCCCCCCAGGCTGTGCCGAACGCGCACCCGGTCACGCGTGGCGCGCAGGACCTGAACCGGCTGCCGCACCCGGGCGGCGGCGCGGCGCGCACGCCGCCTGCCGGCAGGTCGCCCGCCGCCGGCCGCGCGCGCTGCAACACCATCGACATGTACTTCCCGCGCGACGCGCCTGGCTCCGGCGGCAAGGCGGCAGCGCCGGCTGCGGGCCCCGCCTCGCGCAGCAGCAGCCCGGAGCGGCCGCCCGGGCACCGGGCGCAGGCGCCGGCGCCCGCGGCGCGGCGCGGCGCGGCCTGCCAGACGGAGGAGACCGGCGCGCACTACGCGGCGCTGGAGCGGCGCGGCGCGGACGCGCAGGCGCGCCTCAGCGCAGAGGCGGCGGCCGCGCGGTGCGCGCCGGCGCTGCCGCGCCCCAGCCCTCCGCGCGCGGCGCGCCTCACAGGCCTGCGCGCGCGCGCGGGCCGCGGCGCCATGCGCGGACCCGCGGCGGCGGGGGACCGCAGAGGGCCACACCGCCGAGGCAGGTCCTGTGCACCGAGGGAGCGCTTGCGCCTGCGTCTGCAGAGGCCGGGCTGGCAGGCAAGCGGGCCAGCGGGGCGCGCGCGCTGCCGCAGGCAGCGCGAGGCTGCCGCCCTGGACGCCGCCGGCGCCGCGCGCGGGGAGGCGGAGGCCGCGCGGGCCGAGGCTGACGGGCAGCGCGCGCGCGCGGAGGACCTGCAGAGGCAGCTGAGCGCGGCCAGGTGCAGACGCGCCTGGCGCCGCGCCGCGCGCGGCACGTGCCGAGCGCGCCGGGGAGCGTTTGCTCGTGTTGGTGGTAGCTCGGGCGGCATCGCAGGCGCCCGCCGAGCCCTGCTGGGGCCTGGAGTGTACCATGAACCGGTGCAGACAGCACACACATTTTGCTCCGTTGCCCTCGCTGTGCTGGTCCAGGGCCCGGCGGCGCGACTGGGGTGCGCCTGAATGTCGTGCCGCACTGGGCCAGGGAGCACGCCGCGGCCGCGCGCGAGGAGCTGGCGCGGCTGGCGGCCGCCGCGGCGGCGGGCGAGCGCGCCGCGGCGGCCGCGCGCCTGCGCGAAGACGCCGCGCGGCTGGGCGCACCCGGGCTGCAGCGCGGCGGGCCGCTGGGTGCCCCTCCCGCCCCTGCCCGCGCCGCTCGCCGCGGCGCGATCCTGCACAGGAGGGCTGCGTAACAAGGGTGTTGGGGTGCTGCCGGGCATGCTCGTCCCGCTGCTGCCCGGCCTGTCTGGCGCGGGTCGCTGTGCAGGGGCCTGCCTGGGAGGAGTTATGTTCAGCTGGGCGGGCATGCGATGCGGGGGTCGCGGCAGGCGGCAGAGCTCCTGGCTGCAGAGGACACCCATGCAGCTGTGGTGGAATGTTGGGGAGGGCATCCAGTGCCTCAGGAGCCGCGCAGCAGCATTTCACGCGGGCGCTGCGGACTTGCAATCTTCAGACCGAGCCAGACGCTCACGCTGGCGCGGCATGCTCCTTCAGGCATGGCCGAGGTGTGGGAGGACGGCACGGTGTTCGAGGAGCTGCGCCGGCGGCGCGGCGAGCTCGCACACGCGCGCGACGCCATCGAGGCTGCGCGCAAGGCCATGCGGCGGAGACTGCCCCCGCCGGGCGCCCCAGCGGGCGGCGCGGCCGGCGGCGCAGGCGGCGGCGGCGCAGAGGCGCACCTCGCGCCAGGGGAGTATGTTGCGCGCGATGAGGCGTTCAAGGCGCGCATCTGCACGATACCCTGCGATAAGCCTACAACCCCATGCGGGCGCCTGCCCCCCATGCTTGTACACGCAGCAGGCACGCACCTCATTCTTTGCCTGCTAATCTAGCACGCATGCGAAGCAAAGGAGTATGCTGTTACTCAGAGGTCTTTGACAGGAGGTTCAGTCGAGTGGTCGCCTAGCTAGGCCGACAGGGCACAAAGTCACTCCCTGTTTGCCGGCACCGGCTCAATGGACGCCGCGCGTGAGGCCCGGCGGCGCCCGCGGCGGCAGGCGCGCCTGGCGGCGCTGCGGCGCGAGGAGGACGCGGCCGCCCGCGAGGCCGAGCGCCTGGAGGCCGACAAGGCGCGCCACGCGCGCGCGCTGCGCCGCGCGCGCGACGAGGAGGCCAGCCGCTTCGCGTGCGGGCGGCTGCTGCACGAGCGCTACCTCCTGCAGCGCCTGCTGGGCAAGGGCGGCTTCAGCGAGGTGTTCCAGGCGCGCACAGGTTGCTTCGACGTTGCCCTTGATGGGCATGCCCTTGATGGGCTGAGGCAAGTCTTCTTGTGCCTACTAGACAAGTTTCCTCAACGCGCGCGGACCGCAGGCGCCGCGGCGGCCCCCCGGCCCGCGGCTGTGTGCGCCCGCGCCCCGGCGGCGCGCCGGCGCGCTCCGCTCGACTCGTGAGCGCCAAGCGCGGTGCTAGCGCTGTTTGAGTTCGGGCGGCAAACCACCCTTGACGAGGATGCTTGTGCAGCGCTGCCACAACGCATGTCGGCTCAGTGCATTATGCTGGCACGCCTCGGCTACTTGCGTGTGCGCCTGGGTGGACGGCGTGAGCAACGCTCCCTGACGTTTCCAGCAGACACGCTCCGCCGGGTCACCCGCAGAGCATGCAGCGCGCGCGCGCGACGCGACCGCGACCCGATGCGGCCGGCGCGCAGGCGTACGACCTGACCGCGCTGCGCGAGGTGGCGGTCAAGGTGCACCAGCTGGCGCCGGGCTGGGGCGAGGCGCGGCGCGCGTCGTACGTGCGCCACGCGGTGCGGCAGCCGCCCGCCGCGCGCCCTGCACAGGCGCCGCTTGCCCGCCAGGATCTGGCCGTGCCGCCTGCATGCTTGACTAAGAAGCGATGGGCAGGCAGGGCTCCTCAGGCATGAGCAAGTTTGCTGTGATTTTGTGGCTGCTGTGGCGTACGCACGAGGAGGGCGCGTCGCATGCGGCGAGGCCTGCATGCCTGGGCATGATCGAGCGCCTGCCAAAAGGAGCCTCGCCTGTGGAGGCTCCGTGCTCTTGCAGAGCATCGCTGCATATGGCGCCCCGGTTTCCCCTGCCCATGCAGGGGCGCCTTGGACAGGCACGGCCTATCCACGCAAGGCGGCCCCGGCGCCGCACCAATCCACACCGACCCGCGCGCGCGGCCGGCAGGTGCGCGAGTACGGCATCCACAGGGCGCTGCGGCACGCGAGCGTGGTCGCGCTGACGGACCTGTTCGAGATCGACGCGGCCGCGTTCGCGACCGTGCTGGAGCTCTGCCCGGGCGGCGACCTGGACGCGCACCTGCAGCGCCACCCGGTGCGGCGCACCGCTGAGCTAAGCTTGCAGCCGCTCTGGCGCTTTCTCTGGACAGGGCATTCGAGTTGACATGCACTGGCAGCGCCACTTGGGGACGCTCGGCAACACCCCAGCTGCTCTCGACGCCGACTCTCTGAGGCCCTTTTCCTGCAACGCACATCGCACTGCATGCTGGGACGAGCGCTCCCACCCGGCTTGCGATTTGAGACCTCGGCTGTGGAGCCTGCCTGCAGCGCCTGTTTCTAAGGCGCCGGCTGTCTGCAGAGGCGCTCCCGCAGCCTGGGTGCGCAGAGCACGCATCCGCCCAGACTTGGGCGCACAGGAGTTAAGGTGTATGGTAGGGAATCAAAACCCTACCCAGACCTGGACGCACGGGGCCACGCCGCCGCGGCGTGCAGGTGCTCCCGGAGCGCGAGGCGCGCGCGATCGCGGCGCAGATCGTGGCTGGGCTGGCCTACCTCAACGAGGCGCCCCGCCGCATCATCCACATGGACCTCAAGCCGGCCAACGTCCTGTTCGACGCCGTGGGCCAGGCCAAGCTGACGGTGCGTCAGGTTTAGGGTGCGGCCGGGCGCGCGCCTGCCATGGGATGCGGAGGCGCGCGCGTGCTGGGTCGGCAGCATGCGCGACTTGAGGTTGCCGCCCTGAGGGCCTGCGGCCTCGGGATGCGGGGTGAACCAGTCACGCGCGTCTGCTGCCGGGAGACAGAGGCTTGCCGCTGTGCGTGCACGGGCCCATGCGTCCACCAGGGCGGCGCGCAGCGCAGCGCGGCGCGGGGCGGCCCGCCCGCGCCCCGCCTCAGCACCGGCCCTGCGCTGTGAGTTGACGCGCGGCCCCCGGGCGCGCCAGGACTTTGGCCTGAGCAAGGTGGTGGAGGAGGGCCAGAGCCGCGGCCTGGAGCTGACCAGCCAGGGCGCGGGCACGTACTACTACCTGCCGCCCGAGTGCTTCCAGACGGGGCCGCAGCCGCCGCTTGTCTCCAGCAAGGCGCGCGCGGCCGACCCGCCGCCCTGTGCGGCTGCCGTGGGCAGCGCCCGCATGCTGCGCGGTCGGCGTCATGGTGTCTGTTGCCGCTCGTCTCCAGCAAGGCGCCCGCGGCGGCCGGCCCGCGGCGTGCGCGTTCGACCCGCCGCGCCGCGCGGCGGCCATGGCGGCGCCCGCATGCTGCGCGGCTGCCACGGCGGCGCCCGCAGGCTGCGCGGTCGGCGTCCGAGTGTCTGTCGCATGGGGTGACGGCTGGGCGCATGCAGGGTGCACGTGTGGGGCCCCTGCACATGAGCAGACTCCCCCCTCCCCCTGACCGCAGTCCATGCAGTGGCCGATCTTGCCATGCGCCGCGGCTTGGCATGTAGCCACGCGCCGCTGGATGGGAAAGTCGGGTGTGGTTCCGCGTGCATGCTCCTTTGCACAGGTAGCGGCTACGCGCGCGACCAGAGGCCTGCCGGAGGCCAGCCTGGGTCCGACGCGGCGTGTCTGGGGCGGCGTAGGTGGACGTGTGGGCGGCGGGCGTGGTGGTGTACCAGATGCTGTTCGGCCGGCGGCCGTTCGGCGAGGGCCGCAGCCAGGAGGCCATCCTGCGCGAGGAGGTGATTCTAAACGCGCGCGCGGTCGCCTTCCCGGCCAAGCCGGCCGTGTCCGCCGACGCGCGCGACTTCATCACGCGGTGCGCGCCCGCCCGCCTGGACACCAGCCTGGCTGCATGCCGGCCCCGCACCGCGCCCTCGCCTGCTTGCTGCCTGGCGGGCTGCCCTACGAGCACAGCCGCCGGCGCGTAGGGGGTGCGCGGCGGCGGCCGGGGAAGGGAGCGCGTGCGTGTGACCGTGCGGCGGCGGCAGCATCTGCGTGCGCAGCGCCAAGCTGCCACCGTGCCGCACAGCTGGTTGTGCTGCGTGGCGCAGCTGGGCATGGGAAACTTTGCGGACGTCGCTCGGGGTCATCAGCAGCGCGCGCGGCTGCGCAGGTGCCTGGCCTACCGGCAGCAGGACCGGCTGAGCGTGGCGGCGGCGTCCGCGCACCCGTTCCTGCAGCTGCGGCGCGGCCGCCGGCGCTCCGCGGCCGCGGCCGCTGCGCCCGCGGCCGCCTGTCGCGCCGGCACGCCGCCGGACGGCAACGAGGCGGGCGCCGCCGCCGCGCCCGGCAGCTCCCCAGACGTGGCCCGGCTGGACTGAGAACGGCTCGGTCTCGGTCCTGTGGGGCGTTCTGTGCCATGCGCGGGGCCTGGCGTGCCCGCGGGACGACTTGGGGCTGCTGGTGTGTGCCTGCAGCCGCGTCGCCGCTTCCCCGCCGCCGGGCCACCAGCACGCCCTTTGGTGCTGAGAGCGCAGGCGCGAAGAGCGACAGCCCTGCTCGGGTGCCACATGGACTCCCGAATGGACTCACGTTAGAGGAGAATTACAGCCCCCGCGGGCACGGGTGTGCGCATGTCACCTTGGACCCTGCTAAACAACCCTAAGCCCCATCTCCCTGGCCTGGCGAGACCCCCAGCTTTCCTCGCACACTGACACACGTCCCAGCGATAAGCCCGCCCACCTGAAGCCAAAATAAAGATGACGCGCTGTTGAGACAGCCGCCGCATGGCTTCCGGCTTTCCAGGCGGAGGCCAGAACAACCAGCGCCAGAACAGGGCAGGCGTGCAGGCGCGCCCCCGGCTGGACTGCTGCTGGCGCACAGGATCACCTGCCAGGGGTGCCGAGATCACCGGCGCAGCCTGTTCGCGGGCGCTGCAACGGGAGCATTTGCGGGCCGCGGGCCGCGCCGGCCATGCACTGCACAGAGGCGGGCCACAGGAACGGCTGAAAGCAATGCTACCACTTTGCACAGACGCGTGGTGCCCGGCGGCCCCGCCGCGTGCCCGAGCGCAAAATGGTGCACAGGCGGGTGGCAGCACACCAAGCCTCATCCTCGTGCTTGGGCGCAAAGAGAGCCTGAGGCCTGCGAGGTGCGAGGTGGAGACAGCAGCGCCGCGCGCGCGCGCAGGGTCGAGGAGGCAGCGCGGGCGCGGGGCGCGGAGGCTACGGGGTGCGCGCCCTGCGGCCGCTGCCTGCACACCAGCAGTGCAGGCAAACCGTGTGTGGTGTGAGCCCGGTGGCAGGCTCCTCGCTGCGCTGCTTCAGAGCCAGAAGTGTGCTGCCGCAGCCTCCTGTCCTGCTGCGTGGCCGCCGGGGCTGCTGTGCGCCGTGCCCCCCTCTAACTGCACTACTCGCCTTGACCTGAGGACGAGCGGTGCAGGGCGGCGGGCGAGACGCAGCACCTAGCTACAGCGCGCAGGCCGGCCCGGGCGCGCCGACCGGCCCTGCCCTCGGCCCGGCGCAGGCCGACCCGGTGTGCCGCCCTACCAATGTTAGCTGGTCCCCTCTTGGCGGCGTGCTTGTACCGTCTGTGCCTGCTCCTGTTTCACAGACGCGGCTGTGCCGGCGCAAGTCCGTCTGCACTGCTACTGTGTTGTCAGATCACCAGGGCGGCAGCTCCTGCACGCTTCTAGCGGCGGTTAGCGGAGCAAAGCGCGTGCAGTGCAGCCACGTTGACGCTGTTGATGAGGAGGGGTTACTGGGTGCAGCGGAAGCAGGCCGAGGAGTGATCCTATTTACGCAGACTTTCTGCAAACGCGCCCTCACAGCGGGTTGCGTGCGGCGCAGGGCCCTGGCGCGGAGTACAGCGAGTATGGCGGCGGCGCGCGCGGCGGCGGCCCCAACGAGCGCGAGCGCGAGCGCGCCGCCGCGCAGCGCCGCCGCCACGCCGCGCCGCCGCCGCCGCCAGCGCACATGGCCGGCCGGCCGGCTGCCGGCGGCGGCGCTGACGGCGGGTTCCAGACCCTGGGCAGGGCCCGCGGCCCGCGGGGCCCGCGCCCGGTAGCGGGCGCGGCGGCGCCCGCGCCGGGCGCCGCGGGCAGGGGCGGCCCCGTCACATTTGCCAGCGTTGCGCACGCGGCGGCCCCGCAGGCGACGGCGGGCGCGCCGGCGGCGCAGGCGCCGGCGGCGGCGCCGCCGGACGCGCCGCACGGCCAGGGCGCGCCGGAGCGCGAGCCTGCCGAGCCGCAGCGGCAGGCGCCTGGGCAGGCGCCGGGAGCGGAAGCCGGGGGCAGGGGCGCCCTGCAGGGCTTCCTGACCGACGCCGTGCAGTGCGCGGTGCCGGAGCCGCGCCACGGCGCCGCGCCCGCGCCGCGCGCGGAGCCCGGCCGCCCGGCAGCGCAGGCGGGCGGCGGCGCGCCGGCCGACGCGAGCGGCTGGGGCGCCGCCGACGACCAGGCTGTCGCGCCCGCGGCCGGCCGCGCGGGGCCGGACGGCGCGAGCGCGCAGCAGGTGCTGCCGGGGGTCGGCTCCGCTTCAGCGCTGGCTTTGCATGTAGCTCAGGATGCGGCATGCTTGCTGCGTGATGCCCCGGGCTGGCTTGGCGGCGCTGCTGGCGAGGCGCTGCAGGGCGGCAAGCAGCTGCTGTGTCTGCAGGCCGGCGTGGCTCGTGACGCTGTTGGGCTTGAGGCGCGAGCGTCATGTTGGCGCTGGGTGGGCTTGCATCTTCACCGTGGCCGACTCTGGGAAAGCGTCTCTGAAGCGGGTGGCAGCAGGGAAAGTACACGTGTTGCTCACTGTGCAGCTTTCCTCAATCACGCAGCAGCAGGCGGCCAAGGCTGCTTGCTCGGACTCTGCGACGAAGACGTGGGCTGCAAGCGGGGACCACGGCGCTGACGCCTGGCGGCGTGCGCCGCGCCAGGCGGGCAGCGCGTCGTATGAGCGCTACCGGCCAAAGGAGCCGCCGCCGCCGCCGCCGAGCGTGGCGAGCGCGCTCGCGCCGCGCGGCGGCGGCTCGGCCAACTACGTGCCATACGTAGTGGGCCGCGGCGCCGCGCTGCTGGGGCAGCCCGGCGGGCCCCCGACGGGCGCGCCCGCGCAGGGACCCCGCGCGGGCGCGCCCGGCCGGGACGCGTACCTAAGCGCGAGCCCCGCCGCGCCGCGGCCGCCGGAGGGCGCCGGCGCGGCCGGCGCGGGCCGCGGCGCGCCCGCGCCGTGGAAGGAGCAGGCGCGCGCGCCGTGCGGCGCGCCGGCGCGCGCGGGGCACGTAGGGTTTGGGCGCGGCCTGCCGCCGGACCCAGGCCGGCCGGCGGTGGCCGTCGTGCCGCCGCCACCCGCGCCGGGCACAGCGGCCGCGGGCGCGGCGCACGCGGGCTCCGTGTCGAGCGCGGGGAGCCCGAGGATTGCGGCGGGGTCCGCGCCAGGGTCCAAGGCAGCGCCGCAGGTGGCCGTGATGGCGCCTGCCGCAGCGCCGCGGAGCGCGGCGTCCGCGTGGGGCCCGCGGGGCGCGTGGGGCGCTGGGCCGCCGCTCATTTTCGGGTCGTTCGAGCCCGTGCCGGCGCCCGTGGCGGCGCAGCCGTCGGCGAGTGCGGCGCAGGCGCCAGCGGCGCAAGGGCCGCCCCCGGCCGCCGCGCCGGCGCCCAAGCCCGCGCGGCAGCCGCCGCAGGCGCCGCAGGCGCCGCCGGCCGCGCCGACGCCGCAGCAGCCGCAGCAACCGCCGCCGCCTTCGCCGCCACCGCCGCAGCTGCAGCCGCCTGTGCAGGAGAGCGCGCCGAAGGCGGCGCCGCCGCCGGCCCCGCCGGTGGCCAAGCCGGCGGCGGCGCGCACGCCTGCGCCGGCGGCCGGCCCCGGGCCGAACCCCACGGCCAACGCACGCCTGCCGGTGGTCAGCGGCGCATGGGCGGGCGGGAGGCCCGGCGGGCGTGGCGCCGGCGCTGCCGGCGCACCCGCGTCTGCGCCGGGCACGCCGTCACCGCCGCCGCCGCCGCCGCCGCCGGCCGCCGCGCCCATGCACGCAGCAGAGCCGCCGCCAGCGCCCCCCGCCGCGGCCGAGGGTGGCGTCGTGCCCGCGGGCGGCGCGCCGGCGCCGGCGACGGCCACCGCTGCGCAGAGCGAGCCAGCCCCGGAGCGCTCGGGCCCGGCCGAGCCCGACGCTGCCGCGGACGCGGGCGAGGCGGCCCCGCGGCCTGCCGCGCAGGCTGTAGGCTCCTCGGCGGCCGCGGCGGCGCCCGAGCCGGGGCAGCCGCCCGAGGCGCCTGCCGCTGCCGCGCCGCCCGCGGAGGATGCCGCTGCGGCGGGTCAGGCAGCAATGCCGGCGCCAGACAGCAGCCCCGGAGTCGCGCCCGCGGCCCCGCCCGAGGACGCGCCGGCCGCGCCAGCGGCAACCCCCGCGCGCGCTCCCGCGCCCGCGCCGCCGCCCGCGCCGAAAGCGGAGCAGGCGCCGGCGCCGCCGGCCAAGCCGGCGGCGCCGCTGAGCTGGGCGGAGCGGCTGCGGGCGAGCGCGCAGGCGGGCGCGCCGGGCGCGGCGCCGGCGCCGGGGCGGCCCGCCGGCCGCGCCGCGCCGCCCGCACAGGGACCCCGCGGGGTGCGGCCCGCGCGCGGAGGCAGCTCGCGAGCTGCCCCCGCCCTCCAGCTTGCAGTGGTGGCAGCAGAGCATACGCTGTGTGCACACTGTGTGCTCACATGGCGTGACCTGCTGCTGTGCAATGCTGCCTGCCCTGTTTAACGCTGTTTCCTGCAGCCTCGTACGCAGGCGGGCTGCCGGCCCCACACGGCCCCCGCTGCTGCGGCCTGACCGCACGCGCGCCGCCCCGCCGCAGGCGCCCGGTGGCGGCCGCGCAGAGCGCAGTGGCCTGGCGGAGCGCGTGGGGCACGCCGGCCGCGGCGCCGACGTTCGCACGCCGCCCGGCGACCGCTCGCCCAGCGCGCACAGCCAGGCCAGCCGCAGCAGCGAGCGCTCCGGCGCGGGCGCCGGCCGCGGGCGCGCGCCGGGCGCCGCCGCGCCGCAGGGCGCCTGGGACGCGGCCGAGGCGCGCGCGCCGGCCGCGGGCGGCCTCGGCGCGCCGGCCGAGGTGCCGCCGGTGCCCGCGGCGACGCTGGCCGCCGTCGCGGCGGCAACGTCCGGCCTGCACCGCTCCGGCTCGCTCGCGTCGGTGGGCTCTGCAGGCAGCGCGCGGCCGGCGGCGGGCGGCGCCGCCGCCGCCAGGCCCAGGCAGCTGCGTGGCGCGGCGGAGGCCGCACCGGCGCCGGCGCCAGAGGCTGCGCCCGCTGCCGCGGCCGCAGGCGCGGCGCCGGCGCGGCCGGCGCCGACGGCGCCGGGTCCCGCGGCCGGTGCGTCGCCCGACCCGGCGGGCCCGGCTGCTGCGCAGCCGGCTGCGGCGCCGGCCAGTGAGCGCGCCGGCGCGCCCGCGCCCGCCGGCGGGGCGGCGCCCGCGGACCCGGACGCGCCGGAGCGCGCACCGGCGCGCGCGGCGCCGCAGGAGGGCGGGGAGGCGGAGGCCGCGCCGGAGCCCGAGAGCGTGCCCGCGGGTGCGCGCGCGGTTGCCGAGCGCTCCGACGCCGCCGCCGAGCCCGCGCTCGTCGCGGCGGCAGAGGCGCCGGGCGCGCCCGCCGCAGGGCCGCCCCCTGCCGGGGGGGTGCCGCCCGTGCAGGGCGCGGCCGCTGCGTCCGCGCCCGCGGAGGGACCCGCCGCCGGCGGTGCAGCACCCGCGGAGGAGGCTGCCCCAGCGGACAGCGTCGCCGGCGGGGGCGATGCGCCTGCAGGGGCGCTCCCCGACGGCCCCGTCGCGCCCGCCGAGGGTGCTGCCGCAGAGGGTGCCGCCGCGGAGGGCGCCCCCGCTGCAGCGGCAGCGTCGCCGCTGACCCCGGAGGCGCCGGCGCCTGCCGTCGCGGCGCCCGGGGCGGCCGCGGCGGGCGGCGCGGCCGCAGCGCCGCCGCCGCCGCCGCTGACGGGCGCGGTTCTGGCGGCGGTGCGCGCGCTGTGCGCGGCGGCGGAGGCGGGCGCGGCGGGCGGGCCGGCCGCGGGGCGCCTGCCGCCGCGCGGCCTGGTCAACACCGGCAACCTGTGCTTCATGAACAGCATCCTGCAGGCGCGCAATGCTTTCCGGGGGGCGCAGGGGCGATCGCGGGGCACTCTGGGGTGCACCCCCTGCATGGTCTGACAATTTCCATGCACGACAACTTGGTGCGCGGTGCTCCCCTTTGGTTGCGCAAGCGAAGACAGGTATGGGAGTCCCTGACACTCTCGCAAATACCACGAACATGAAGCGCCTGCTTCATGGGGGTGCCACAGGGGTGCCACAGGTGACCGTGACACCATTCTTTTTTGCACCTGTCCCTCACGACGCGTCACACAGCCTGCAATGCGTACAGCTCTGCTGCACCCGCAGCGCGCCGGGCGGCCAGTTGGGGAGCCGGGGGAGGGCCGACGCCGGGCGCGCGCGCGCGCAGGCGCTGATGGGCAGCGCGCAGTTCTGCGAGCTGCTGGGGCAGCTGCGCGGCGCGGCGCCCGCGCTCGCGCCGGGGCAGCCGACGCTGCACGCGCTCGCGCAGCTGGCCGCCGAGCTGCAGCCCGCCGAGCGGCGCAATGGCGCCGCGCCGCGCGCTGATGAGCCCGCCGATGCCGAGGTGCGGACCCCGCTGCTCCTGTCCTGGTTTTTATCCCTGGCTTTCAGTCATGCCTTGACGCGCGTGGCCTATCCCGCACTTGCTACAGTTGTCCGCGGCGGGGTTTGCCCCTCTGCCCCAATCAAGATGTGTATCAGATCAGAGCACACCACAATGTAGCAGGGAACATACCAGAGCGGGTTGCGGTGACTGCCTTGTCGTGCAGCACGAGCTGCGAGAATAAAGCCATGCACACAATGCGCGCGCCCGCTTCCCCATGTTGCGGTCGCATGAGTGCACCTACGGCTCAGCAGGCCGTACAGCACAAGGCAGGCCGCATGCCTAGCCCGTTCATGCTGCCATGCTGCGCGCGCCTGCGGCGCTTGACACCACCCGGCCCTCGCCAGGCGAGCGGCGAAGCGAGCCGCGCGAGCAGCGACTCGGGGCGCTCGGACGGCCCGACGGCAGCGGCGGCCGCCAAGGCGCCCAAGTCCGCCTGGAGCCGGCCGGACGGCCAGGTGCGCCGCGCTCGCGGGAGCGCGAAAGGCGGCCTGCTGCTGCGTGTCTGGGTGGCCGCTGGGTACTTGCTGATGCCCATGTGCACGTTGCGCGGCGGATGCGATGCAGACCCGTGCGCCCCGCCTGGAGATGGGGGCGCATCCCGATGCACCGCCCCTGCTGCCACGGCGGAGTGTCAGTGGGTGCCTGCCGGCGCAGTGCACACAGAGGGGCGCGCCTGCTGTGGGCAGAGGGCCGCGGGCGACCAGCGCTCATGCGGCAAGGAGCCTGGCGGGCGTGTGCTGCCCCAACCCTATTAATAGCTCTCGTCTGCCTGGCCAGACGGCGGGCGCATCGTGGGCGGCGCTGCTGGGCGGGCACGCGCTGCTGCCGGACATGATGTTCCCCACCGTCAACCGCTTCAACCCCGCCAACGGGCCGCTGCTGCCGTCGCCGAAAGGCGCGCGCTCTAGATCCTGCATCCCTGAGCATGGCCTGTTTAGCACTCCAAAGGGACGGCGAGCGGCCTGTGAGACTGATGGCAGAGCGGCGTCTCATGCCTCAGCGAGCTTGATACGCGATGACCAATTGCAAGCGGAAGTACCTTTACTGAAGCCCGCAACGCAGCGCGTGGCACCCCGAGCCTAGCAGCGCTGCGGAAGCGCTGCATGTTTTTGCACGCCCGTACACGCGAGGTCGCTTCAGCAGGCGCGAGGCCAGCGCGCGCGCTCTGGAACGCGGCCAGCATGTGCGCTCTGGAGCGACCGCCTATCATTGTGAGAATGATGCGCACGCCTGCTGCGCAGGCAAGGGCGGCGACAAGGCGCGCACGGCGGCGGCGGCGACCGCCGCGCGGCGCGAGCAGGAGGACGCGGCCGACTTTCTGCAGTTCCTGCTCGACAATGCGCACGAGGAGCTGCTGCAGCTCGGCCGCGCGCACGCTGCGCAGCTGGACGCCGCGGACGCCGCCGGTGCGGCCGCGGGGCGGGGCGCCCATGCGCGGGGCGCTGGGCAGGTGCAGGGGCGGGGGAGGGTTAAGGGGGAGCACGGAGGGTAGGGGGAGCATGGAGGGTGGTGTGCACGCGGCGCTCGCGGCGCTCACGGCGCTCATGTGCCAAATTGCGCGGCAGGGCCACTGTCCTGCAGTGCAAGTGTGCCGGGTGAAGGCCGGCGCTAGGGCTGCCGCGCCGCGTGCCGAGCGGGCGCCCGTGCGGCGCAGGGGAGGCCGGCGGCGCGGTGGGCGCGGGCGAGGAGTGGCTGGTCGCAGGCAAGGGCCGGCGGCGCAAGGCCGTTGTGCGCGGGACGACCTCCATCCAGGTTGGCGCCGACACCCGCATGCACCAAGCCTACCCTACCCGCACTAATACGCACTATTCGCTAAAAAACCTAGCGCCTGCCCCTCTGTGCCCGTCGGGCCCGGCTGAGGCGCGGCGCAGCAGGCAGGCACGGTCAGAGCGCTGGCCGGCGCAGCCAGCAAGGTGACCCATCCGCGACTCACCCGAAAGCGCGGCGCCGCGGCAGGGCGGCAAGTCGCGCACGGCGGCCATCTTTGGCGGTGCGCTGATCAGCGAGGTCCGGGCGGCGGGCGTGCCGGCCAGCGCGACGATCGAGCCGTTCATCGTGCTGCCGCTCGACATCGTGGCCGAGCGCGTGCACACCGTGGCGGACGCCCTTGCGCGCATGACCAACACGGAGATGCTGAACGGTGCGCGGCGGGCGCGCTGCCTGCGGGTTCATGGGGCGGCGTCTGCGCAGGGTCCAGGCAGGGCTTTAACATGCCATCGAGCCCGGAGCCGCCTCGCCGAGGCCCTGCCCGCAGGCCAGCGCAACCGCAAGGCTGTCACCTGCCTTGTGCAGTCTGAGGGACCGCGCGCGTCACACGGCACCAGCGCCGGGCGGCCCCGCACACCACTCGCGTGTCAGCATGGTGATGTGCACCCACGACCGCCGAGGCCGCGCGACGCCACGCTCTGATCCCCCTAACCCTAAACCTACCTCAACGTCGCGCGCAGACTACGCCGCGCGCGACGACGGCGAGAAGGGCAAGGCAAGCAAGCAGGTGGTGCTGTACGCGCTGCCGCGCGTGCTGCTGCTGCACCTCAAGCGCTTCACGCACGGCCTGTCCGCCGGCACCGGCAAGGTCCACAAGCCCGTGCGCTTCGAGGCCACGCTGCAGTGCGCCGCCCCGCCCACGCCCGCGCGCCGCGCCGGCCGCTGCTCGGGGCTGCGGCCGCTGCATGCCTGCGCCCCTCACCCCCCTGCTCGCACGCTGCGAAGCTGCAAAGCTCTGCTTGCTGCCCTGGCTCTGCCTGTCCCGGTCTCATTGCTGCGCTCAGCTCGACGCGAGCTGGCGGTTATCGAGGTTTGCAGGCGCTGCTCCCTGCTCTGTTGTTTGGTGGCATGGTGGGGAAGGCATGGTGGGGAAGGCAGCATACCGTGCACTGCGCCTCCCTCGCTCTCCCTCACAGCTCGCCAGCAATCACGCAAGCGCATATAATCAGACTTATGTGCATGCTGCGCCTGTCGTCAGCACAGCAGACGCGCGCGCGCTGACCGCACCGCGCCGGGCCACGCCGCGCGCAGCATCCAGCCGGCGTGGCTGCACCGCGACGCGGCGCACCGCGGCGGCGCCGTGCTGGACCTGATCGCCACCGTGTCGCACCACGGCCGCACGCCCGCCTCGGGGCACTACACCGCGGACGTGCGCCAGGCGCGCAACCCGCGTTCGGCTCAGGTTTAGGGTAGGACACCCTATCCTGGGCGCCCAGCCCAACCTGGGGCGCTCTCCTTCCCCGAGTGCCTGCCCGGCGGCGCTGCCATTGGCGGCATGCGCCTCGCAGCCCCGCCGCGACCGCGCAGGCGCGCCCGGGCGACCCCGTGCCCTTCGACGCGCCTCAGCCGGTGTGCGCGGGCGCCGGCGTTGACATGGTGTTGGGGCCTCGCGCGGCACGGGCCCAGGGCTCGGTGCTGGGCTGGTGGTGCACGAGGGGAGGCGCCGGCTATGCCGCGGTGCCAGCGGCGTGTGACCGAGAGGGCTAGCTGGGGCGGGTGCTGCGCGAGGACGGGCGCCTGCCGCGTCGGCTGCCTGCAGCGACGCAACTGCGCGCGGAGTGAGCTGACGCGTCCCAGGCACGGGTGGCGCAGGAGGACAACCGGTGGCTGCGCTTTGACGACTCCAACGTCACGACCGTGCCGCTGAGCCGCGTGCTGGACGACAAGGCGTACCTGCTGTTCTACCAGCTGCGCGGCTGACGCGCGCGGCTCACAGCGCGGCGCGCGTGGCGCGGCGCGGCGCGAAGCGGCGCAGACGGCGCTCCCTGCTCGCCCCGCCGCAGCCGCAGCGCTAGCACGCCGGCGCGGCGGCGGCTGCCGCAGCAGCGCCTGCGGGCAGGTCCGGCGAGTCGTTCAGGGCTCCCCTCAAGTTCTTCAGGGCCGGACGCGAGCGCACGCGCTACATTGTGCCAGCTCACTGGCTCGCGCCACGGGGCCGACGGCGGGCAGCGGACGAAGGTCGGTGCCTGGAGGGGTGTTGTGTGGTGTGTTTCCTGCCGCAGCCTGGGCGGGCGCCCTTTTGCTCGCCCCGAGGTGCCCCACGAGTCGGCACGGCAGGCCAGGCACCCCAGTCTGTCCCGGGGCGAGATACGGCGACAGGTGGGCTGCATGCGAGCGCCCAGCATGGTCTTTAACAGGCTGGCAGACCTGATCAGTGTCAGAGTAGAGGAGGCTATGTAGGACATGGCAGATCAGTAAGCAGTTTCTGATGGCAAGGCCGCCCTACCCTCCATGGACTTCTCCTCCAGGCTTGCGGATGTGCACCATAACGAGAGTACTGTGAAGTTCCCTGCTGCCAGCGCGGTGGCTAGCAGGGCTGACAGCAGCAGCAGGGGAGCCACTGCCGGAGCCAGGATCCGCGCCGGGTGAGCTTTTGGATTGTCATCCCGCACATCTGGCCGTTGGAGACAACAGCAAAGGGCCCGTCCGCGTTTGCTTTGCTCGGACAGGAACAGAAGTCGGCGCCCCCAGCGGCACGCCGGCGTGGGACTGCCGAGCCAGCTGGAAGTACCAGTCAGGTGTGGAGGTCAGCACACACGCATGCGAGCCGTTCAGCTTCTCCTGGGCTGCCTCGCGTGCGTCTCGCTTAGCGGCGGTGTGTCCCGCCTGCTGCGCTTCTGTCACCCCCGGTGCTGCTGTCCCGCCCGGTGAGTCATGCCGGGCTCGAGCTCGTGGCGGCCCGCCGATGTCTGCTGCCGGGAGCGACCACATGCTCTCGGGCAGGCGAGAGAGGGGCCACGCGCGGCTTGGCGCGGCCGCACGCAGCCGCGAGCACATTTGACGCGCCGCAATGTGCCGCGCGCAGCGGCGGCGGCGCGGCCCTATGCCTTGAGCCCGGAGCCGGAGGCGGGCGCGCAGGCGGCCGCGGTTGCCCCTGCAGCCCCCCCGGCCGCCCTGCTGCCCGCGCCTGCCGGCGCCCCGCGCCAGCGCTCCCGCGTGTCGACGTTCGTGCTGTCCGCCTCCAAGGTGCGCGCAGGCCCCGCTGCTGCCGGCGCCCGGCAGCCATGCCACGAGCTGCAAGTCAAGGGTGTTGCTGCGGGGCGACGGAGGGTGCTGGAAGAAACGGCGCCCGGGCTGCGGCGCAGGCGGCGGTGTTCGACGCCGAGTACCTGCTGCTGGAGGGCGTGCCCGGCAGCGTGGCGTGGCTGCGCGGCGGCGTGGTCACCAAGGCGGGCGCGGTGAACACGAGCGCGCTGCTGTCGCCCGCGTTCGCGGCCTCGCCGGGGCCCAACGCCAGCCACACCTGGCTGGGCGGCGGCGCGACCGCCGCGCTGTACGCGACCTGCTGCGGCGGCCGGCGCCTGGTGATCCCGCTGCGCCTGAGCGCGCCGGGGTACGTGCCCGAGAACGCGACTGCGGCGTTCGCGGTCGAGGTGCTGGGCGCGGCGGGCGGCGGCGCGGCGGGCGGCGTGCCCGGCGGCGGCGTCGTGGCCGGCCTGTTCCAGGAGCAGCCGGACGGTGGGACGGGCCTGGAGGAGCTGGGTTCTGCGGGGGGCGGCGCGCCCGGGCTGCCCGCGCTGGTCACGCGGCTGCCGGCCCGCGCCGCGCTCGCGGACGCCACGCTGTTTATCGACACCACATTCGCCGGCGCGGGCGGGATCCGGCGGCGCGCCGCCGGCGCGGCGGCGCCCGCCGCGCTGGGCGCCGCGGCCGACGCGGGCGGCACCAAGGCGGCGTCCGTCGCGCTGCCGGACGGCTCCAACGTGTCGACCGCCGCATCCGCGGCCAACTGCAATGACCCGGCCAACCCGGACTGTGCCAACTACGACCCCAAGAAGGACCCTGCGTGCCAGGCGCTGTCGCCACCGCCGCCCGCGCGCTGCAACCGCACCGTCAACCAGGCCGCCAACGCGCGCGCTAGCGACGCGGCAACCACATCAACATCAACAACCCCGAGCATCATCAACTCCGGGTCCGCATACGGCGGGGGCGGCTACGGGGGCGCCGGCCTGTACGGCGCCGGGTGCGGCGCCCGGCCTGCGCGCCTGGCGACACCCTGGCTAATGGACACTCAGCTGCAGGGCGCGTGTCTTTTCAAACCGGGGTGTGAGGCAGTGTGTGGCCATGGTGGGGAGTAGTGGAGAACCAGCGGCCCGAATGTGCGCTGCGTCGAGAGATTGGACTGCGGTGCACCCCACTTGCGAGCTGACAACCTGCACTGTGGTGTGCAGGTACGGGTACGGGTATGGCTACGGCTACGGCTACCCCTACGCCTGCGCCTGCTGCTCCTCCTACGCGTTCAACGGCGCCTGCGCGAGCACGGGCTCCAGCACGCCCACCGCCACGTCCCCGCCCGCTGGCGGCACTGGCGGCGCCGCGCAGCTGGGCGGCACCTCGGGGCACACCGCCGCGCCCGCAGGCTCCAGCAGGACATCCGTGTTCACGTCCGCGGTGTTCACGCCGGCGCCCGTTGCGTCTGGCGGCGCTGAAGCTGCTACTTCATCCACGTCGGGGCAGCTTGTGTCGCAGAGCTCCAGGAGCGGCGGCGGCGGCGGCGGCGGCGGCGGCGGCGGCGGCGGCGGCGGCGGCAGCGTCTTTAGCGGCGGCGCCAGCAGCGGCGGCGGCGGCGGTGGCAGCAGCCCTGCGCAGGTGTCGACTAGCAGCGAGGGCGGCGGCGGCGGCGGCGCGCCGCCCAGGTTTCAGGGCACTTAGGGGCCTGGTGCCAAGGGCAGCGAGTCTGAGCCTGTCAGCGTCCAGGATTTCATTCTGAGTGCATGACGTTTCTTTAATTCTATGATGATGCAGCGCCAAGCCTGGCTGTTGCGTATGCCGCTCTGTACATCATTTGATCCCCTGCAGTGCGTGACCGCTTGCGCGTGCCCGCTCCTGCACGCGCTCTCCAGCGCATTTCATGCCAAGTTTTGGGTTTTCTGCTGCATAGCGCCTTAGCGGCCGTGCACGGAGGACAAGCACACCGGTCGTGCTTGCACTCGGTGCAGTAGCATTGGCCGCCGTGTATTTAACATCATGGTATTTGCAGGTTGCCTGGATGACACTAGTTTATTACCTGTTGTGGTTTTGCGCGTTTGGATCAGCGTGGGGCCTGTGCGCTCTGGCCTGATGCTCAGCGTCTTCTTTACGTCTACTTCTAGGTCATGGTCAGTAGCTCTGGAGGTGGTTGCTCAAGTCCATGGCTGTAAGAGGACCTGAAGAGGACCAGCCCATTGCCAATCTGCCGATCCCCTTGCTGCTGGTCACATGAGAGGCCTGTGCTAGCGTTAGAGGGCGCCATGCCCTACTCGATTCCTCTTCCGGCCCAGCAACATTTGCCGCTAGTGCAAATCTGTGAGTGCGGGGACTGAGCTCAGTCCAAGCTCATAAGACCTTGGTCTCAGCCCCGGACCAGGCACTAGGAGTGCCAGTGATCGAGCGAACTTGAACTATTGGGCCGGCGAATGGTACGCCATTGCCTGCGGCAAACAGCAGCACTATGCAGGACAGTATGCTGCGATGTTACTATGCAGTGAGTGTCAGTTGTACCCTGCTCGCGAGAAGGACCGTTTTGCACGACTCGTCGTGGTACATTTCAGCAGGCCCGACATCTAGCTCTGCGATCCGGCGCGCAGGCCTTGTTACGCCTTATGACGACGGCGTTGGTGCTTAGTTGCGCCGTCGTGCTGCTCCTGTGCCCAGCCGGTGAGCTCCGAAGCACGCGCGAAAGTTGTAATCTATGACGTGTTGGAGGCTGTCATTGCCTGATTCCTAACGTTGCGTGCCTCAGCGGTGGCCTTGTGCTGCCTGGTGCAGCTGCTGTTAGCCGGCAGCGTGCTTGCCGCACAGGCGAGAGGCAGGCACGCGCTGGGCACGCATGCATGCGCTTAGCACACTGTCGAGTACATGAGCACAGACATAGCGCTGAACGCGGCCGGTGTGGCTCTGGCAGGCGAAGCGCGGCGGCCACTGGCCGCCCCGGACGCCGTGCGCCCCGCGCCGGGCCCCGGCGCAGCCGCGGCGCGCGAGCCCTTCTTCCTCTCAAAGGCCGTCCAGCAGGGTCTGGCGGCCGCGCCCGCGCAGCCGCTGGGCGCGGCCGCGGCGCCCGGCGCCGCGCCGGCGGGCGAGGGCGCGCCTGACGTTGTCCCGGCGGCGGTCGGCGTGGCGCCCGCGCTCGCGGCGCCCGCGCCCGCGCCCGCCGGCGCGCGGCGCACGGCTGATGGCGTTTTCCTACTCGAGCTTGACTCGGTGCGCCCTGCTGCTGAAGGCGCCTCCCGTCCGGCCGCACAACACCCTAGGGCTGCCTGCTCGTGCTGGCGGCCCCGCCAACCTCGAAACGAAGATGGGTAAGTCGCGGGCACGATCAGCGTGCGCCCCTGCCGCCCACCCCGCTCAGCCCGCCGCGCTGCCCTGGTTATTCACTGCAGGCATCGCTGCATGTACCGCGGCGCCCACGCAGCGTGCTCGCCACAGCAGAGCCTGTTGCGCACCTGCAAAAATTTTCCGTCGGGTCGCTGCCGGCCGGTAACGAGCGCGCGCAAGACCCGCGCCGTGCGCCGCGCGCAGGTGGAGCTGGTCAATGGCACGCACATGTACCTGTGGGGCATGCCGGCCGCGGTGAGCTGGGTGCAGCGCACGGCGGGCGGCCTGCGCGCCGGCGCGCTGCCCGCCGAGCGCTTCCTGAGCCCGGCGCTGGCCAACCCGGCGGCCGCGGGCGGCAACCGCACTGGCTGGCTGGACGGCCCAGACGCGGCGCTGCGCGGCACCTGCTGCGGCGGGCAGGCGGTACTGGTGCGCCCGCGCGCGGCCGGGGCGCCCCCGGGGAGGCGTAGGGTGTGTGACCGACATAGGCAGGCCCTCGAGGGCTGGATGGTGGCGCTGGAGCTGTGTCTGCGGGTGGCAGCGGGGTGCGTGCGTGGCTGGAACAACTGGATGGGCCTGTGGGCAGCGCGCTGCTGCGAGGCGCCTATGTACAGTGCGCAGCGAGCCGCCGGCTCTGGCGTGCTGACCGGATCTTCTGGCGTGCTGCGCTGCAAGTGGTGCATGTGCAGCTTTATGGAGAGGCGCTGCATGGGCCTACAAGCCCTGCACGTAAGTTGCGTAGAAAGGGAGAGCGCCTCGCGTATGAGACGCCTGGTTTTGCCAGCATAGAGACGCAGTGCTACGCTGCGCCTACGCTCCGGCCTGCTTGGGCCCCTGGGCTGAGGCCGCGGCCGTGGCCGCGCAGGTGCTCGTGCGCCTGGAGACGCCCGGCTACGCGCCAGAGGACGGCGCGGCGTACTTCTCGTTCAGCGTGCTGCCGGCCGATGGCGGCGCGCCGCGCCTCGCCGCCGGCACCGTCGGCGCGGCGCTGGCGGAGCAGGGCGGCGCCCCGCCGGCCGCCGACGCGGCCGACCAGGGCGCCGACCCGGACCTCCCGACGCTCATCACGGACCTGCCGCCGCACGTGACGCTCGAGGCCGCCACGCTGAGCATCGACGCGGTGTTCACGACGCCGGCGCGCGCGGCCGCGCTGCAGCAGGGCGCCGCGAGCGCGGTCGCGGGCGGCGCGGCAGGCGCCGCGGTGCAGTCGGTGGGCACCAAGGCGGCGACGGTGGCGCTGCCGGCCGCCGGCGCGGCGGGCACGTACGACGGCGCGGGCGGCGCGCTGTACGGCCAGGGCTTCACGCCCGGCGCGGCCGCTGACGCGGGCGCAACGCCGGTGCCGGCCTCGTCGTCGGGAACCGGCGTCACCGCGCAGGTGGGCGCCCGCATGTAGCCCGCGCGGCTGGCGCGCCTGGTTTGTGGTGGTTCGGGCCGCCAGCGAGCGGCTGCACTCTATGCCTGCTGCCATCGTATTGCTGTTGTGAGTGGCGTCAGCTGGGGTTAGGGCCTGCGTCACTGCGTGCAAGCGAAGTGTGCCTTGTTTCAGGCACAGGCTACTCGGCTGGCCCCAGGCTTGAGCGTGGTCCCGCGCGCGCACGCAGGCCATCCCGTATGCGGCGACCACGCCTGTGCCCCCCAACCCTGCCAGCGACCCCGACTGCCAGGCGCGCGCTCCGCAGCCAGCAGCCCTGTCGTCTGCCGTGCATTCCCGCACAGGCTCTGGTTGTCCAGCGGCTGCAAGACTGCATCACGGGCGCTGCATGGCAGGCACCGGCGTCTTGGGCCAACCGAGATGCTACCGTGCATGCCTGCCAGGGCTCTGATGGTTCTATGGCCGCATTGTACTGTGGGCTCTGCATGGCGGGCTCTGGCGTCTGGGCCCCACTGGGACAGCACAGTGCCTGAGGAGATGTTGTGGTTTGTGAGCAGGGGTACCAGGCGATGCCGCGCGCCAAGTGCGTGAACGGCACGGGCCGCGCCACAAACACGCCCATCCCGACGGCGACGCCAAGCCCCTCACAGACGGCGACGCCGAGCCCCTCGCAGACGGCGGTGCGCCCCTGCTGCGCGCTGTGGTGCATACGGCTTTCACATGCTGTACATGTATGAGGCTGTCTGGCAGGACACAGCAGAAGTGCCTGGTTGTCCGTTTGGGCAGCAGGGCGTCAGGTCTCCTTGCATGTGCTTTGACTCCCGAGCGCCGCGCTCGGGAAATTCTGCCTCATCATGGGGTGCTAGGCCATGGACGGACGTGCAGGGGCGAGAGAGTGAGTGTGCGCGGCGTGTGCGCGCAGGTTAACCGGAACGTCAACAATGCGGCGTCGACGGGCGCGCCACTGGCCAATACCAACAGCGGCACCTCCACCAGCGCCACCACCACCGGGTCCAACCTTGTCAACACGTATGGGGGGTGCGCCTGTGCAAACCCTGTGCAAACCCTGTACAAACCCTATCAACATGTTTGGGCACACGGGCGTCGCAGCTGGTCGCCTGCGCGACGCGCGCGTGCCTTGCTCACCCCAAGCTTGCTGACCATGCTGTGCCGCAGCTGCCCTTCAGAGCAGTGCTAGATGTCTTTGCCTGTATGTTAGTTTAATGTATGTTGGGCTGACGACGCTGCTGACTGATATGTGCGCTGCCCGATCTGCGCGCCCTGACCGCTTGGGCGCGCGTGCAGGGTGACCTCGGGGTATGGCGCCGGGTATGGCTACGGCGGCGCGTACGGCGGGTATGGTGGGCTCGGCTACTACGGGTACCCGGGGTACGGGGGCAGCTCCGGGTATAACTACGGCACGGGCACCAGCGGCGTCGCCAACCCCACCGGCAACTCGGGCGGCACACCCGGCCTGAACCCTAACACCGGGACCACAACGACGAGCACATCAGGCTCCACGCCCGCAACCAGCACGACGTCCACGACCGGCTCGACGGCGGCGGCCGCCGCGACGGCTGCCGCGACGGCCGCCAACAAGTCGCCCGCCACGCCCGCCACCGCCGAGGCCGCGACCGCGCGCGCGGCGCCGGCCGCGCCGGCCACCGCGTCGTCCACGGGGACGTCGAGTGCGGGCGCTCTGTTTTCGGCCGGCGCTGCAGGAGCCGGCGCCTCGCGCGCCGCGTCGAGCGGCGCGTTGAGCGGCGACGGCGGCGGTGCCGCGAACTCGGGTAGGTTGGCGGGCGGCGGCGGCGGCGGCGGCGGCGGCGGCGGCGGCGGCGGCGGCGGCGGCGGCGGCGGCGCGAACTCAGGCAGCTTGGTTGGCGGCGGCGGCGGCGGCGGCGTCGGCGGCGGCGGCCGCGGCAGCGGCGGGATTGCCGCGCTGGGCGGCGGTGGCGGCGGCCGCGGCGCTGGGCTGGTCGGCGGCGGCAGCCGAGGAGGCGGCGGCGGCGGCGGCCGAGGGGGTGGAGGCGGCGGCCGCGGCCGCGGCGGGTGATGCCCGCACGCATAGCAGGTGGCCTGTATCCGCGGTCAGATCAAGCTTGATGGCCTGGCGTGCAGGGCAGAGCTTGGCTGCAGAGTGGGAAGCATGCGGGCTGCGCTGCAAACTTGCATGAACTTGATGGGTTTTCTTTCGCGGCGGTGGCGCGCAGAGTTTGTGTGTCGGCAGGTTCGCGGGGGTGGGAGAGGGGTGTGTGGGGCTGGGCGGCATGTGCTTTATGGCACAGCGGCACCTACCACGACTGCTCGTGTGACCCTGTCCACTGCTGAGCGCTTCGCGCCGCTTCCCCTGCTTTTCTGTTTATGGGTGTGACAAGAGACAAGACGGTGGCTCGTGAGCCATCGTAGCAATTTTAGAACCTTTTTCAGCTGTGCTGCGGCGACCCCACGTTTAGTTGATTATCCAGTGGACGCTTGTTTAATGCCGAAGAAAGCTGCGCCACAGCGGTGGCCGGCGTCTGGCTGCGGCCGTTCTGTGTTAGCTACCTGACCACTGTACATAATGACACCGTATTCATTGCGCTGCGCCCCTGCTTTGGGGCGCATGAGCTAGCTGGTGCTTTTGTAGGAGCTGCCGTGACCCGGACATGGCGCTAGAGAAGTGGCCCCCTGTACGGAGAACCGGGCCCGCTGCATTTTCATGTGAGCTGCAGTATGGATTCATAGAGTCGTATGGGCCAGAGGCCGAGGACAACTGGTGATGCCTGTGTTGGTGTGCAGGGGAGGTGTAGAGCAGGGGCAGCTGTTTTACACTTTCGGTGTGTTACTTCAAAGTCTGGTGCTGCACATGCAGTTTCTTGCCTGCAATGGCTGCCGCGCAAAAAAAGCCTGCGCGTCCTGGCGCAGTCTCCCTTTCATCAGTTCACACTTGCCTAACCTCTGGACCGGGCGCCAGAGCCAGGACACACATCATTCCCTTGCAACGCCTGAGAGAAATGCACACAGCATCTGTCTCTGAGATGCGCAGTACACCCACGCACACAGGCTTGCTGCCGCAAAAACAATAGCTAGCACTTCCCGCGCTCTCCGCACCCTCAGAAGCCACGACACGGGCTCTCCCTGTGGCTTTGCAACATGCACACCCCGCCCGTGCCTGCAGCCTCAGACCAGCTATACACATGGTGCCAAAAATGAACAAGGAGTGCACGCATCTTCACTTCAGCTACGCCCCGCCCCGCCCCCCCCGTGCACCTGTGGCATGGGAAAACAGCAGCCCAGAAAGGTTCAGCCGCTAGCTCAACCCTGCAAGGCACATACTATGCCACGGACACACGGTGCAGCACTAGTGCGGGGCGGCACGCCACGCACAGCCCTGGCCGGGCGCCAGGCGCAGGACGCTCGCCGTGAAGACCCGGCAGCGTCCGCCAGTGGCACTGCAGGCTCGCGCGCACGGCCCCCCTTGCTGCGGCTGGACGCCTGCAGCTGGCATGCGCGCCTGCTGGCGCTGCGCTGGCCAGGGTAGGGCAGGGTGGGGTACCCTGACCGCGCCGGGCGAGGCCTGCACGGTCCACAGCAGCCAGCCCGCGCACCTGGTGCCGGGCGTCTCGCCTCGCGGCCCGCCCATCGACCTCGCGGGCTCCACGCCAGACCGCCGCCCTGCCGACGGGAACCTGCAGCGCCGCACCAAGCCGCGCGCGTTCGTGCGGCCACGCCGGCGCAGGGTGCGGACGGGTGCGGCGAGCCCCCTGCGGGCCCTGCAGCCACTGCCTGGGCGCCCCGGCCCTGCATGGCCAGCACGGCCCAGCAGGCGCCTGCCCATGCCTGTGCTGCTTTCCAGCGCGCCGCGCCGCACAACAGCCCGCTGGCGCGCTCGCTGCGCCACTGGGCGCGGCACGCGGCACGCGCGCCGCGGCCCGGGCCGCGCGCGCGCGGGGCGGGCGGCCGGCGCTCAGCACACGGCGGTGGGCGTGGTGGGCTCGCTGCGCGAGTCGCCCGCCTGGCAGGCGCCCCCAGACGCCGCCGCAGCTGCCGCCGGCTCCAGCCACTCCTGCGCGCCGCGCATGCCCCACGAGTTTCGCACTCCACTCGCTTGTGCGCTCACGCTCTCAATGAAGATAGGGAAAAAAAAGACCCCCTATGATTTGTCTCAGTCCCACGAAAGTTAGATGATGGTATGCTTTGATACGCGAGCAAAAAGTCTGGTGATTCATACTCCACTCGCTGTCAGCCCTAGATCGTGCTAGTGTCGTCACTGAGGACCGTGCGTAAAACAGCCCTCGTGTGACGTTACTCCCTCGGCGCCGCATTTTTGCCCTCCGGCGCAAAGAAGGGCTGCTTGCCCAGGAGCGTTGCGGTTCAGCGCCAGGCCTCTCCAGGCGGGGGAGAGGCGTGGGCTGGCCGGCGCGGGGCACGCACGTGAAGCATGATGCGCTTGAACGTCTCGGCGTGCATGATGGGCACGCCCAGCACGCGGTCGGGCGTGACGCCCTCCTTCTCCAGCAGCCCGTTCAGCGCCTCCTCGCTCATCTCGATGTGGCACTCCTGCGCGCGGCCAGCCCCACCCTCACCCCCACCCTACCCTCACCCTTACCCTACTCCTGCGCGCGATTGGCCCCACCCTGGCATGACAGCATGACCCTAACCCTCACGCGGCGGCCAGGGGCGTGGTGCACCTCACGTACGCGCCGTGCGCCTGCTCCGGCGCAAAGCGCGCGGCGCTGCGGACGACCCTCGTGAGGTGTGACACTGACCCAATGCGGCGTGTGATGCTGGCCCATAGCTGCAGTCTGTCCCTGCCACACGAAGACGCCGACCCACACCAGAGCCTCTTTGCACGTTGCACGCCCGCTGCACCCGCGCGTCACAACAAAGACCAGACCAATCCAATGACCATGGCCGGGGCTGACCTGCAGCGCGCAGCTCAGCGCGCGCGCGCCGATCTCACCGTCGTCGTCGTCGTCCAGCTTGTCAAACACCTCCGCCAGCATCTTGGCGTTCAGCGCGTCCTGCCGGTTGATCGCCGCCGCGATGAACTCCTGCGCGCGGGCGGGGCCGGCGGTCAGCCCTTGGGTTGCAATAGGGTTTGCGCTGGAGGGCAGGCTGGCCTGGCCTGCCGCCTGCGCAGCAGGCACGCGCTGTGTGTCTGTGCGTCTGTGCGGCCGTGTCCCGCAGTGCTGTGCACCTGCTCGCGCCCTTATCCATCTGCTGTGCGGCGCAATGCTCGCGGCGTGCAGCCTCACCGCGCCAGGTCCGCTTGTCTGCCTCTTTTCGATGAGGCCCTTGTGCGTCAACGGCAGAATTTTGCATCCACCCTTGCTTCTGCCAGACATCATGACTCAGGAGCCATGACCAGCGACGAGCACCTGACAGCGCGAGATACCATGGGAGCTGGGGAGCACCGTCGTTTCGGTGCTCCCCAGCTCCCCATGGCCTATGCCCTGTCAGGTGCTCGTCTGTGTCACGGCTCCTCAGTCACAATATTGGGCAGAAGCAGGGGCGGTAAAAGGTGCGAAGCGCGAAGCGCAAGCAAGCTGGCCGGGCGGGCCGGGGGCAGACCTCGAGGTCGAGCGAGCCGCAGCCGCTGATGTCCAGGTCGTTGACCAGGTTCTGCACGGCCGCGCTGCTCATCTTCTGGCCCACCGCGCCCAGGCCGCCGCGCAGGTCCTCCGCCGACAGCCGCCTGCGCGCGCCCGCTGCGCCGTCACGCTTGCCCCCGTCGGCGGCAACTTTGCGCGGTCCCTATCAAACGCTGCGCTGCCCAAATGGCTTGCCCACCAGCCCTCCCTTTGCAAATTTCCAGGACCGGGCGGCGCCGCCGGCGCGCCGCACACCTGGCCGTACGGGACCCGCGCGCTAGGGATGATGCTGGGGCGCGCGGGGCAGCGGACGCCGCAGCAGGCTGCGCAATGGGGCTTAGAGCCAGGGGCGGGGGGGTCCCCGGGCGGCGCGCCCGTCGCCATCGGTGTCCAGCGCCTTAAACATGGCCTCCAGGTGCCCGATGTCGGACCGGCTGAGGTGCTTGGCAACCAGGTTGAGCAGCGCGCGCTCCAGGCGGCTGCTGCGCGTGAATGCCACCAGGCGCTCCACCACGACCGCGTTCAGGCGGCTGTTGGGCGCTGCGTGCAGCACGCAGACCCACGGGTGCGCCTGTACGCGCACGCACCGCGCCCCTCGCTGCGCGCCCCCGCTGGGGCATTGCCGGCGGGCCGGGCGCTGCATGCGCCGCGCGCGCGCCAAGGCCGCGCCCGACGCCAGGGATCGCAGTGCCGTGGCGCACTGGCGAGCGCGTCGCGGGCGAACCAGACAAGACGACATGCAGACATGGAAGCGCTGCTGATGGGGTCTGCGGCACGGGGCCAGCGCTAAAATAGCCAGAGGAGATCCATGCACAGCTTGGCCGCCAGGGCTGCCGGCACTGCTCAGCGGCACGTGCGGACGCGCGCCGGCGCCCCGCGCGCCGCGCGAGCAGCGCCTCGGCCCTGCGCTCTTTCATCAGGGTATGGTAGGGTTTCTATGACCCTACCCTGCGCGCCCGGGTGCGCACCAGCGCCTCGGTGACGCGCATGCGCTTGCGCGGGTCCTTTTCCAGCAGCCGGCGCACAAAGTCCTTGCCCGGGCCGGAGATGTCCTGCCAGGGGTCGCAGTCCAGGCGGAGCGGGTCGTCCACGATCGCGCGGAACACGGCGCGCGTGTTGGCGCCGTTGAACGGCGGCAGGCCCGACAGCATGATGTAGATGATGACGCCGGCGGACCAGAGGTCGGTCGGGAAGCCGTAGCCGCCCTTGAGGCACTCGGGCGACACGTAGTAGCTGCTGCCGACCACCTCGCGCAGCGTCTGGCCTGCGCGGCGCGCCGCGCGCGCATCTCTCCGCGCCGCCCGCGCGCTGGCGTTGCTTGGCGATCGCCGCGCCGGCCGTTTTCACACCGCATATAGTCATCGTCACGCCGTGCGCGCTCTGCCCAGCACAGGCGGGGGGGGGAGGGTACGCTGGAGCACATGCTTGGATCGCGGCGTTGGGCACACACAGCCAGGGACGATTGCGGAAGGACGAGAGGCCCGCAGGCAGAGAACGGGCTCCGCTGCCAGTGGCACGGCGGGCGCGCGGTCGCGGGCGCGCGCGGGACGCGCACCCGGGCGCACGAGCGCCGCGGAGCCAAAGTCGATGCAGCGCACGTTGTGCTGCGTGCACGGGTGGTCCACCGTTGCGTGCTTGGCTTTGAGCAGAAAATTCTCAGGCTTCAGGTCGCGGTGCACCACGCCCCTGCGCCGCCGCCCGGCCGCTTGGCGCCGGACCAGGGTGTGGCGGCTTCGGGCTGGGGTGTGGTCGTGCGCATCGGCCTCGCACCCGTCGCGCGGCAGCCTGGCGCCTTGCACAAGCAGACACCAGCGCCGCAAGGGGCTGACACAAGCGCAGTGAGGCGGGCAGGGCGGCTGAGCTGGCCGGGCTCGCGGCGCAGTGGATGCGAGCTGCGCAGGCGCTGCGCGTGTGGAGGCGCGACGCGCGCAGCGTGCGTGCACGCCCGCGCCCGCGTGCCGTGCCGCCCAGGGCCGCCGCGCGTAGCTGTCTGTGCACACGAGGTGAGAACATGCTCCCCAGGCACGCCCCAAGTGCCCAGCGCGCGCCGGGCACGCGGGACGCGGGCGCGGGCACGCGGCGCACCGCGCGTGGCAGTGCTGGATGACCTCCAGCAGCGCGCGCGCCTTCACGGCCGCGTCGCGCTCCGTCAGGTGCCCGCGCTCCACGATCAGGTCGAACAGCTCGCCGCCTGCGCGCCCGCGCCTGAGGCTCGGCTCCGGGCTCCGTGCCCCGCCGTGCAGCGGCGCTCGGCACACTATGGGCGGCCTGCCAGCCCAGGCGTGCGGCCCTCGGGCGGCGACCCTCCCTGCTGGACACTGTGCTTCCGTAACAGCAAAATAGAGAAACAAATGGGGGAGAAGAGCCTGCTGCCCACAGCTTCTGTCCTTGAGTCGCGTGCAGCACCTGACTGTCTGGGCCGCGCACAGCGACAGGCTGCGAGCGGCTGCCAGAGCAAACCCTCATCATGGCCCAGGCGCCGGCCGGCGCGCGCGCACCCAGGCAGGGCTCCATGACGATGTAGACGTAGTTGGCATCCTCGAACACCTCGTGCAGCTGCACGATGTTCTTGTGGTCGCAAACGCGCGCCATCACCTCCGCCTCATGCTTCCAGCCCGCGCCCGCGTTCGCGCCCGCGCTGCGCGCGCCCGGGGGTCGCCGTCAGCGCCGCGCCTCTGCCCGGCTGCTTGCAGAACAGCCTCGCAAGGCAGGCTCCCCAGCAGTCCGCAAGCGCTGCCGGACAATGGAACAGCCCTTAGTTTGTATCTGCGGGCGGCCAAGTTTTCCAGCAGCTGCTGCTCTGTGCGTGTGGGTGACTCAGCGGGTGGCCTCACCACGTGTGCACCACGCCGGCACTGGAAGACACTGCTCAGCTGGGTCTTAGCACGAGCCCCACTCATGCACAGCTGCACAGTTCAAGGACCCGCGCCCAGGAAGCCGTGCCAACCAGCAGCCAGGCCGCGCCAGAACCTGCAGCCCAGGTCTCCTCTCGGAGGGCCCGCACCTTCACTCCACACGACCGTACGCGCAGTGCTCCACAGCATGCCCTGACAGCTACTGCATTAAGGGGACACCCAGCAGCCCGGCTGCCGCCGCACCGGCATGTGCAGCCATTGGGCAGGTTTGGGCGTTTGGAGATGCGCTTGCAGGCGCACGTCTCCCCTGTCCGTTTATGGCGCGCGAGCCACACGGTGTCCGCGGACTCCGCAGTCGTGTGGCTGAGCTCCCGCACAAAGTCGTAATCCGCGCGCACATCCTGCGCGCGCGCGGCGCCCCGCTCGCGCACTCGCTGCTGGACGCGAGCGCGGTCTGCAGCGCGACCAGCCCCACGAGCCGGTCATCACGATCGTGACCAGCATGCGCGCATACGCGCTTTGTGCAAACCACGGGCCGACCGCAGAGATGCTGCTGTGGGTAATCCTGGGCGCTTCCCGGGCGCTGCGGGCAGCGGCGCTGGTCGCGTGGGCGCTGCAACGTCCGGGTGCACCCTCAGCGCGACAACTTCTCGCACCTCCCGCACGCGCCGCTGGGCGGGGCCGCTGCGCTGGCTGCAGGCGCCGCGCGACCCAGGCAGATGAGCTGAGGGAGGCGCGGCGCAACCCCGGCGCCGCCCACGGGTTACAGAGAGCGCGGGATTCCAGGGGCGCGCAAATGGGGCTGCACAGAGAGTGGTGTGCGCCGTATTTAAACGTTGCTGCGAGCAGGCACCCTGCCTGACAAGCCTCCGGCAGGATTGGGCCCACCCGCCGAATCCGCGTCGCCTGCCCTGAGTCACCACTATTGCAACTCCGCACCACCGCAACACACAGGCAGGCCGACGCGCGCAAGCACGCCGGGCGGCGCACACGTTGAAATTAGGCTGCCTCACGGCCCCCAGGCCGCGCGCACCCCCTTGCGCCACTTCAGCTCCGACCCGCGCGCCGGCCCGCTCGTGTAGCGCGGCGACAGGGGAGCCGCGCTGGATGCAAACGCGCTAGTGCTCGCCCGCGATGGGCTTGCGGCGGGCCCACCGCAACCATCCTGCGAGCTGCTTGCCTGGACCTCAATAGACGAAAGCATAGCGCGTCGTGCCCGTGTGTCGCCACCGCCGGCTTCCTCATCGAACGCTGTGCGGTGCAGGGAGCTCTCCGCGGGCCAAAGGCTACCGGTGCCTGAAACCCTGCCGCACCCTTTTTACGGCTGTCGCGGCAGCTCTGGACTGGCCTTTCCGTAGCCTGGCTGCCAACACGGTGGTCTATGCACTGCATAGTATGCAGAGCTATGCGCAAAACAGCGCCAAGGGTGCCCTACGTCGCGGGCCCCTTCGGGCAAGCGTAGCGGGGGGTTTGCGCGACACTGGAGGGAGGCTTGGTGCGCATGGGTTCCCACACATCTGAATCATGTGTGGCAGCATGGGTTTGCAGGCAGGTCAGCTGAGGTATCGTTCTTGGTTGCTATTTCCCGCTTTGCTAGCAGGTTTGAGGATGCCAGTAGGAGGGTGCGCAGATTAGGTGGAGCCGCTTGGGGAGTTCACAGAGGCCCGCTGCAAATGCTATGTTATAGGCTGGTAACATGCTTGTCGAGGGAAGGACGTGAGCAAGCCTGCCTGCACAACCTCTATCAGGACACGGATATACATCCCCTTCCTAGGTCTATCACGCTTCCCTCCCCTGCTGCAACACGTACATACGCCGCGCAAGCGCTTTGAATGCGGCTCATCTGCAGTTCTGTCGCCATCAGCGTGCATGCCTTGAGCAAGCTGTGGACAACCAGGTGCCGCCCAGGTCCGCGAACTTTCGCTTTTGAGCTCTCCGCTTGCTCAGCGCAACACCGACCATCCCAACTGCACTGCTCCCTCTCTTTGGGCAGCACAGCTGGGCAACACTGAAACGCAGCAGCAACAAACACAGGCGCCCGACTGAGCACGGTTACCTCACCTCTGCTTACGGCAGACGCCCCTCGCGCTGCGGCGCGCCGCGCGCGCCGCGCGTCACGCGCCATAAGCAAGCCAAATCTGGCTGATACGCGGCTGTAATTGCTTCATTCAGAATCCATTCATGCGCCCGACCCGAGCGGGTCCAGCGTGGTGTCCTTGTACAGGATGTAGCGCGTGGGCGAGCCGCCGAGGGCGCCGTACCACTGGAGCACATAGGGCGCCATCCAGACCGCGTCGCCCTGCTGCACGGGGTACCACGCGTCCGCCAGCCGGTACACGCCGCGGCCGGCCGCCATCAGCATGCCGTGCTGGTTGTAGTGCACCTGGCGCGGCGCACCGGGCGCTCACCGCCTGCGTCCACACGGAACTGGCGCCGTTGCGAGTTGCAGCTGCAAGGGACGCCAGAGGCTGCTGCGGATTCGGGTGGGCCCATGAACGAGGAGTCATGGCATACGGTCTGGGTGACACATTCATTTCCAGCACCTACACGCTGGGAAGTAGCGTGTCATCAGCAACCCAAAGAGGCACTCTGTGATCGTACAACAGAGCCTGCTTGCCGAAAGCCTCTACCCCAAAGCGTCCGGCTGTGCGGCAGCCGCTCGACCGGCGGGCATGCAGGCTGCCGCACTCGCAGCAGGCGCGCATGGCGGCTTTAGTGGGACGCCCAGGCGCAGCCCCTGCGGTATGTTAGGGTTAGGGCAGGGCCTGGCCCGCACCTCCTTCACGTTCAGGTACTCGCCCGGCTGGAAGTCCATGACGTGCACGTTGAAGTCGTAGTGCGGCGTCTGCGGCAGCAGCTTGCGCAGCGCGAACGCCTCGCCCGGCACCGGCAGCACCGGCTGCGCGTCGGCCGCGCCGTGCAGCGCCTGCACGCTGAGCGCGCCGCCTGTCTGCGCCAGTCCAATGCCAGACAGGCTCCTTCCTGCCTGCTACACACTGCTGAGCGTCCGCCGCAGCGCTCAGGTCACGTCCGGTTGCGCCTTGGAGAGCTTGCGGGTGCATCATCGAGTGCAGGCGCCCCGCAGGCCATGTGTCGGGAGAGAGGTGGGCGCCTCTGCGTGTGACACTTTGTGACATTTTCTCCAGCGTTGAAACTGCAAACAACACTTGCATGTCACACGCCGAGGCGCCCGCCTCTCTCCCCAGTGTTGTCCGCAGTTTCAGCGCTGGAGGAAAGGTAGAAGAGAAAATAAGGAGGACGCGCCTGCGGGCGCCCGCCGGCGGCCCCGAGCGCGTAGCGCCGCTCGAACAGCAGCAGCCCGGCGCCCGCCGCGGAGCTCAGGCGGTGCGGCGCGTCGGGCGGCAGGTATGCGTAGTCGCCGGGGCCGAGCTCCGCGCTCACGCCCGCCGCCTCCGCCTCCAACCGCGCCGCGCCATCCAGCACAAAGGCGAAGCTGCGCGCCGGCTCCGCGCTCTGTCAGTGTCGGGGGTTGGAGCGCGGAGCAGCGGCAGCGCAGCCGCTCTCGAAGCCTCCAGACCGGCTGCGCTGCTCCATCTGGCAACAAGGGTGACCCCAGGCGGCTCAGGACCTGGTCGGTGACAGCTTGAAGGGACCGGCCTGGGCGGCTCCGACGGCATGGCCGCGCCTGAGCCGTGAGCAGCATGCTGCCGCCCAGCACAGGTCAATGCATGCGCCCACTGCTCAAAAACAGCAGCGCGCACAACCAGGCACCTGTCATGGCAAGGGCAGCGGCCACCCCGCTGCATGTGCCTCATGCACACTTGCCCGACCATGAGGGAGAGACCAAGGCGAAGAGGGAGCTACAACCCTCCATACAACCTTGCTGCCTGGTCCATGCAGGGGCATGCCAGAGCAAGCCACGCTGTTCATGATCAGCATGCGCCTGGGCGCGAAATAGGGTGGTGTAATGATGCAAAGCTAGTTCCTGCAACAACAAGACACCCCTGTCCTGTTGATGTGCCAGGAGCACGCGGGGTACGTGTGCTGATCACGCGGGGAGTCTGGTCGGCGCGGGCCGCACCGCTCCACGCCCTCTGGCGGCCGCGCCGCGACAGACTCCGGCCCGAGCGCCGCCAGGAGCATCGCAAAGTTGGCGCCCGTGGCGGCGGTGGGCGATATCAGGTACGCCACCGATGCGTTGACGCTGCAGCCCCGGGCAGCCCCATGCCCTGAGAACAGACCCTGCCTGCCACCTGAGGAGCGGGGGGGCGGGTGCATGCTTCACAGTATAGAAGGCGGGTAGTGCGCGCCCACTCGGCTGCCATACGCGCGACTCCGGCGCGATGAGTGCGTGGTCGCGAGCGTAGACGCTGCGCGTGAAGCCCGGCAGACCTGCACACGCCCTCCCGCTGACGGGAAACAGCAGCACAGACGGCCTCACCAGCACTGGTGTGCCGGCCTGCCTCCCCGCACCTTCAAACACGAGGCGCTCGCTGGAGGCAGGAGCGAGCACGGCGGAGTAGTCCCAGCGCTCGGGCGTCTCGGCTGCACAGGCAGAAAATCTCTTTGCAGAGGAGCACACTGTGCAGTTGCAGTGCTCCAGACAGCGTGCACACGCAGCTCCACTGTGAGTGCATGCTTTGCTCGTCACGCATGCTCTGCGAGTCATATGTTGTCGTCCATGCACATGGCGTGTCATTGCAACAACCCAGCAGGGAAGCAGGGCAGCAGCAGGGCGCACCGCAGGTCCCTGCCCAGGCGCTGACGCTGCAGAGAGATATCAGGAGGGTCGTGAGCACTGCTGGAGCGCGGAGTGCGGTCATCCAACTAGCACCGCCCTAGCCCAATATCTGCCAATACACTATACGCATCCGAGTTCACACGCGCAGGCAGGGAGCTCCACTTCGTGACATCCCTGTAGCCATCACGCGGAGAGCTTGATGGCAACGTGGTATCAGAGCTGGAGGGACTGTCAGGCTGGCTGAGCTATATAATGATCGAGCAGAATTTGCAGTGTTGACGCCCAGTGCATATGTATCTCTCTCACAGTAGCACATTGCTCAGGACACCTGAGCTAGGGCCGCTCGGGCTTGGGCCCACCCTTTCCCCACTGAGACACATCGCAGGTACTGCTCGGCTGGGTGTCATGACTGATGCCAGTCCTGTTACCAGAAGTCTCACAGCGGCAGCCAGCACTCAGCGTCCCAGAACTCATACAGCATGCAAAATCGCGGCGTTGTTCCAAACATAAGCAAAGCCCCGCACGACAAAGCGAACATGCAGACTCCCTCACGCTACAAACAAAGGTTCAGGATTCTGGCATGCCAGCAAGCATGCAGAGCATCGCCCGTGCATATGTTCTGGTCCATCATATAGCTACCCTCAAGAGCCGTCGAGGCGGCCCCCAACGCCCTTTTCCAACATCAGGGCCCTGCCATGCAAGAAATGCATGCAGATCCGGCGGGTCCCTGGAGCGAGTCCACCGCCCCACCGGCCAACCCTCTATGTGCCATGCCCGCCCGCAGCCGCCCCGCCGCGCGCGCCCAGCGCTCAGCTGTACAGGAAGCGGTTGTAGTCGGCACCGCCGTTCGGGCCGTACTTCACCGGGTCGGTGATGTTGGGGCCGACGGGGCAGCTCTGGTTGCGCACGAACAGGTTGCCCGACAGTCGGATGGCCACGTTGGCGTCGTCGATGAACACAGGCGCCGTTGGCGGCTGCAGCCAGCCGAACGCGTTGCCGGTCATGGGCGCGCCGGTGCAGACCGAGTTGATGAACGTGTTGTTGGCCAGCAGGGCGTCGCGCACGGCGGTCACGAGCAGCGGCGCGTATGCGGCGTTGCGGATCGTGTTGCCTGCGCGGGGCGCACGCAGGACCGCCTGACGGGGTGCGCTGGAGTAGAAGGGTGTGGGTTTCAGGCCAGAGCCCAGCACGGCGTGCTAGCCAAGCACCAGCGGCATTGCCTCGGGCAGCGCAAGTCACAGCCACACTCGGTTAATCATTCGAACTGTCGCGCACATGCGAGCCGCTGCGTCTGTGTACGAGCAGCGGCCACGGTCGCCTGTCCGCCTCGCAGGCTAAGCTGGCCCATGACACCGGCACACAGGGAGGCAGGCCGCTGTGTGGCGTCAGCGGGAGCGCGCGCCCGTCACATTGACATGGGCGGACTTCCCGTACTGTGCGGGCGGCACGTCGATTGCCTGCGCAAACACGGCCACGGCGATGCCGCCAAACATTGCGTCGATCGTGTTGTTGGTTAGCGCCGTCCCCGGCGCGCCGGCCGAGAGGCCGACTAGCCCCGCGGCGCCCCAGTACTCGTCGGGGCTCACCTGCGGCGCCCGCCCGCCCCCTTCAAACAGCAGCGGCCGGCGTGAGGCAGGCATGCGCCCGCGTCGCAGTTCGCACTCGCAGTTCGCAGAGGAGCCAGCTTGGCAGGTTACGCTGCTCTGCTGGGAGCAGACGGAGCCCTGCTGGCCTGCAGGACGGGCGGGCGGTCCGCGGGGGCCGGCGGGGTCGGGCCCTCTCGCAGATAGGGCGGGCTCGTCCGTGCATGCAGGTCCGCGCACATGAGTGGCCACAGGGTAGGATAGGGTAAGATAGGATTTACACGCAGGTCAGAGTTGGCAGGGTAGGGTTAGGCTGTGCATGCAGGACCGCGCGCCTGGATGCCCCAGTACTTGGGGTGCGCGATGGTGTTGTTCGCCGCCAGGCCGGCCGCGCCGAGCGCCAGGCCGCGCCCGCGCGCGTTGACGATCACGTTGCCCACCAGCGCGTAGCCGTCGCCGTTGCGCTCGGCGGCCAGCAGGCCATCCACCGCCATGTCGCCCCAGTACCTGCGCGGCGCGGCGCTTCATTGACTCCGCTCTGTTGCCCACGGCGCTGGCAGTACGGAGTCGCTGTACAGGTCTGCAGGCAGTGCCGAGGCAGCTCCGGCCCGCAGCGCCCCTGCCATCGCCCGGCCTGCAGCACAGGTCTGCGACTGACGGGCCTGCCCCTCCCCTCACGCAGCACACGCTGCGACAGCGCCATGGGCCAGCTCCACCCCCCGCGGCAGACCGGCACTGGGCAAGGCGAAAACGGCCCACAGACCAAATGCCCATCCGAGCACGCTCATCGCTGGTCGGCGCGCCCATCGCTGGTCGGCCACGGCGAGTTGTGAGCGCGCTCATCGCTCACCGCAGAAAAAATAGGGCAGGGTAGGGGCGCCGCGCACTTGCCATAGGCGTTGAAGTGCAGCTCCAGGTAGGTGGAGGCCGCGGGGGGGTGGGGTGGGGGGGGGCGCACTTGCCAAACTCGTTGAACTGCAGCTCCAGGAGGGTGGCCGTGGTCAGGTTGAGCGTGAGCACCGACGCGCTGACGGCGCCCGCCGGCACCAGGTTGGGCACCGACCGCGCAGCCACCAGCGTCGCGTTGCCGCAGTTCTCGAAGCCCTCGGTCGGCATGAACGTGCGCACCTGGCGCGCGCGCAGGGCTCAGCGTGCGCCCGAACGCACAGCGAAGCCTACGGCGGGTGCGCCCAGGTGCCACAGCTTGTGGCTACAGGCAGGCCACCCCACACACTCAATGCTGCGCTCGGTCTGCATGTGCAGTCACGCAGCTGGACAGGCCCGGCAGCCGACAGCATATGTACTAGGGCAGGGACGCATTGAGTGTCCTGGAACCCCTCATTATGCGTCAATGCATGCAGTACAGTAGTCGTTGACATGCGGCTGAGGCGGCCATTAAGTCTCCTCTACCTATGAGGCGCTGTGCACCAGTCCCAAGCGCACGCTTCTCTCGGACACGATCAAGCCAAGCTCTACTGTTTCATGTTAAGCTCTGCTGCTTCATCAGCCCCAGCCTTCACAGGCGTGGGCGGCACGGCAGTTCTGGGCTGCTCGGCCCGCACAGCGCACGCAGCATGGGGCCGGCGCCCACCTCGGCGCCGGGGCTGAGGCCGCCGACGCAGGCGGTGCAGGGGACCGCCACCGTCACGCGCGAGTTGTTGGGGTCAATGCCCGCGATCACTGCGTAGCCGCCTGCGCGGCCGCGGTCTCCATAACTTACATCTTTAGGGCGCTGGACAGGCACACTGTGCCGCACGCTTGTTGTTCTGCGTCGTGCATGTGAGACCATCCAAGCTGGCCATAACTTGGCAACCAAGCTCACCCAACGCCTGTATGAACAAGAGTCAGCAGAGCCCATGCACGCCACGGACATGTGTCCGACCCGCGTACCGAAATCGTGCTCCCTGTGCGTGCCGCCTACTTGCACGCTTGCCGCTGGCAGCCCGGGAGCGCAGCGGCGGGGCGCCGCACCAAAGATGGAGATGCCATCGCCGCCGAGGCCGGAGAACACGTTGCCAACCGCGGTGGGCCCGACCAGCGCGCTTACGGAGCGCAGGCCGTCGCCGTTTGCGCCCAGCAGCGGCGCCAGCGCGCCCGCGCCGATCCGCCCCGCGTAGGGGGCCACGACGTTGCGGCTGTCTGCGCGGCGCGTGTACCCGACATGCATGAGCACCGCTGCAACTGAGCCAGATGGGTGCCTGCAACCTCGTCTCTGGTTTGCGAACAACTTTCGCCACGATGCATGCGATGTTCATCGTGTCCATGCATGCCGCTGCGCATGCACAGCCCTCACGCACAGTGATGGAGTTTGTCCGGGTGTCTACGACGACTCCCTTGCCCGTTTAACACCACATGTCTGTGTGGTGCGTACACGAGGCAGTGGCTCATTTCCCACACACAACCAGCAAGGTCTGCGCGTGGCACAGGTGTGCGTGTCTGCATGAGGCAGCGGGGGCCGATGTGAGGACGGGCGGGGCGCACAGGTGTTGTTGATGCCGTACCACTCCAGGAATGCGTGGTAGCCCGCGCCGTACAGCGCGACCTGCGACACGGCCACGCCCTGGCACTTCCATAGGAACACGCCCGCCTGGTACACGCCCGGCACCTGCGCGGGGCGCGCGGGGGCTCAGGTATAGGGTTCGGTCTAGGGTTATGTCAGGCTCGGGAGCCGCAGGACGGGAGCCGCAGGACGTGTGCGGGCTCGAGGAGCCGCAGGAAGGCCGCCGCGCCGCTGACGGGTGACGCGCAGGGAGCGACGGGCAGCGCTCTCACGGCACGGCCAACACGCATGGCCCGGAACGCCGCGCTCGGCACGCATTTTGGTTCAAAGAGCCTACGGCCGGCGGCCGGAGCGGGCGGGCCGGGGGCGTGCGCAGCGCGCGGGCGGCCGCCACGGGCGCACCGCGACCGCGTCGCCAGCGGACACGCCCGGGATCGCGAACGGGAAGCTGAAGTTGAACGCGCGGCCGTCGGCGCCGGGCGCGATGACGGGGTAGGCGTCGGTGGTGTTGGCGTGCACCAGGCGCGTGGCCGGGTCGAACGCAATCGCCAGCACGCGGCCCTGCCCGGTCAGCACGCGGTCCGTGGGGAAGCCATCCTGCACCTGCCGCGCGCGCGCGCCCCGGTGCCTCAGCCGTCGGCCGCTCCGCCGTCGGCGGGGCGAGCAAGCGGGCAGGGCTGGCACGCAGGGCGCGCCGCCCTGGCGGCGCGCGCGCGCGCCGGGCGGCGTGACCCCGCGCCCTCGCAAACGCGTCAGAGCCCTGGCACTCGCATGCGGGCGCGGCCCGGCAGCAGACCCGGGCTCCTCGCGCCGCCCACGTTGCATGGCTGCGGTTTTGCACGACCCTGGACCCCAGGCCCAAACCTGGAACCCAGGCCCGAAGAGGAGCGCACGCCTAGTGCTCGCTGGCTCTGCGCTGCATCCGGCGCCGCTCAGGGGTGCGGATGCAAGGCGCGCGCGGCCGTGAGCAAGCCGCTGGCGTGCGCGCGCACCTGCACGACCCAGGTGGTGTTGCTGCTGCCGGCGGTGGTAGCCACGGCCGCGATGGTGCCCTGCGTGTACGGCAGCGCGGTTGCCGGGTCATGCAGGATGTTGACTGGCCCGCGCAGCGCCACGTTGGCGCACATGTCCAGCTCCACGCCGCCCCGGTCCGTGTCCTGCATGGAATTAATAGATTACAGCCATGTTTCAGCGAACTTTGGCTGCTAGGCTGCTGTCGCCGCGCGCGGCCGCGTTGCTCCAGCCGGCTCGCCGCCGCTGGCGCGACACGCAGCAGCAAATTCGCTGGCACTGCTGCAGGGCGGCCCGCCTCTGGAAGAGGCTCGACATGCACGGTGGCACTGCCCGGCAGCAGAAAGCAGACGGCCGGCTCAAGCGCTCCGGCGCCGCGGGCGCCAGCCCCTGGGTGCCGCTGGGGAGGGGGGCGGGCGGGTGCGCTGCAGTAGGGTGAGGATTTGGGAGTAAGCGTAAGATCGGGGTTTGGCGCACGGTGAGCAGCAGCGTGCTGTTGCCCAGGTCGATGGTGAAAGCGGCTGTGCGGTTGGGGCTGCAGAGCACGTAGATGTGGAAGGCCACGGCCGGCGCGGGCGCCACCGTGTAGTTGCCCGCGGCCAGGCGCACGCCCGCCACCTGCGGCCGGGCGCGTCTGCGTTGGAGCGGCGCTCGCCGGAAGCCGCCTGCTGGCTGATGCCCCGGTGGCTCCTGCTTTGAGGCTGCTCCGTGGCATCCCCAGCGGCAGGGCAGTGTCGCACGTCACTCGCAAGGCATCGGCCAGTATAAAAACGCCCCCGGCATTTGCGATACATGCTGCGCTTTGACACAAAAGTACTAAAAATGGTCTGCTCGTCATGTGGTCTTGTTCTGGCCGCAGCCGCCGACAGCTCACGAGACCGGGCGTGCGAGGCGCGCCTGCGCGTCGAGCAAGGCCGACATGATGAAGGCGCTGAAGTTGCCGCCGTCTAGCTGCTGCCCTGCTGGGTCACACGTCAGCACGCCGCCCACCGCCCCCGCTTTCGCGGCCGCGACCTGCGCAAGCATGTCAACCATGTCAGCCAAGGGGTGTCTGGCCGCAACAGGGCAGCGCTCCCACTGCCTGCCCCACATGCAAAATGCACATGGACTTTTGCAGCTTGAGGAACAAGCTTGGACAAAAACAAGCTTGGAAAAATCGCTCTCCCAAGCCTTTCCAGGCTGACGCAACGGCAACAGAGCGCGCAGGCGTGGCGCGCCTGCGGCGGCGCGGCCGCCAGCAGCGGCGCGAACGCGGCCTTGATGGGACGGTAGACCTCTGCGTCAGTCAGGTTGCGCAGCGGCACGCCGCGCGCGGCCGCGACCGCGTACTGCGGCGGCAGCGTGCGCGCAGCCAGCGCGCGGTCGTTGTACGCGAGCGTGAACGTCGGCGTCGCGTTGGGGTACGGCAGGCCCAGCTGCGCCTGCGCGGCCGGGGGCCAACAGTGCGTTCACAGCATGACACGAACACGCTTCGTGTTTTCCAAGGATTGTGGCAAAGGCTTGGTGCTGGCTGGGGTCGGGCGGTCCCGCCTGCGTCCTAGCTTGTGCTCATATGTCGTTATCACACCTTTGGCAGACGAACAGCATTCAGACTGTGACAACAGTAACCGTCGCGCCGGCTTTGCGGCCGGGTGCGCTGCGTAACTGCTGCCGTCCCCGTAATTTTCTGTGGCAACGCATTCTGTGCACGGAGCTGCACGGTGCGGCATGGTGGCAGCCAGGCCGGGCGCCGGCCGCAGGGCGCTGCCAGGCTGCACAAAAGAACCTACCTGGTTGAGGCAGAAGGCCTCTACAGACGTGTAGCTCAGGCCGCCCGCGCTCCCGTTCGCCGCCGTCGCGCGCGCCACCACGCTCTGGCACTGGAGGCCTGCGGTGGCGGGCGCGGCCGCGGGCGCGGCCGCGGGCGCGGCCGCAGGCGCGCCCGGCGCCGCCGCGGGCGCAGGCGCGTCCGCGAGCGCTCTCCTGGCCGGCGCGGCCCAGCGGAGCAGGTGCTGGCCTGCTGCGCTCGCGGCACGCCCTAGCCGCTCCCGCACGCCTCCAAGCGCGCCGCCGGCCCCGCCGCTGAGCGGGCGGCCCGCGCCGCTCCGGCCCTCGCCGCTCGCATCGCTGCCTCGAAAAGCGCCTGAGTAACCTTGGACCTGCCGCACAGGGCCACCCGCGTTAGCAGGCGACGCAAGACCGTGCGCAAGGCGCGCATGCAAGCTCGGTACTTGCTGGGGTGGGGACCAGTCCACATATGGCACGTACCTGGTGGCAGGCTATCAGTGCCAACAGGAAGAGACAGAGTAAGCACCGGGGCTCAGGGGCGCCGCAGCGCCCACCCATCAGCCCGTTTCTACTCGAGCCTGGACCTAAGGTTGCACCAACCCTTCTGCTCTCCTGTGTTGGATCGCAGTGCGCTCATGGAAAGCAAGGGGAACCACACGGTTTGCGCAGCTCAGAGGTAAGTCAGGTGCGAGCATGGCTCCGGCTCGACCGGTTAGTAACTTCCCGAGTAGGTTCTGAGAGGGCTAGGTGCTGGAGCATGATCGACCATCATGGCATGTCCATCGACGCTCGGAACCCCGCGCATCCCTATGATGTCGTCGCGTTACCAAAAAAGCTGATAGAGTGGCGGCGCACTGCAGGGCTCACTCCTCGTCCATCATGAGCACAAGTGGCAGCGCGCGCGGGTCCTCAGCCGCGCTGGTGCTCACGCGCGCCTGCACCTGCATGGCCTCCGCAGCATCCGCCTTCTCGCCGCGCGACCTGCACGTGCGCAGCAGCTTGTCTAGCGTGGCTTTGACCCAAAACTTAATGCTTAGTTCGCGCAACTGTCCACAGTTTTCCCTACTTCTTCACCCGTCGTTTATGTTTGCTCGGTAGCACGTTTACTATGAAAGCAATTCCACTCCGAAGGGGAGGCGCACCGAGAGGCGTCCATCTCGCGCAGCACCTCGGGCGTCACCAGGTAGTGGTACTGGCTCTTTGCCAGCCGCCGCAGCTCCTCCTTGTCGGCGGCGCGGATCTCGTTCTTGTACCTGGCCCGCCCAGCAGGCACGAGGTTGCCGGGTGGTTGGTTGCACACACGCTGCTGAAGGCAGCGATGCCCCATGTCCTATGATGCATGCAGGAGCGCTCGCTGCCGCCTCAGCCACAGGCGCAGACCGATCTCGCGGTGAGGCCTGCAGCGGCCGCGGCCGCGAGCGCAGGGGGCCCCCGGCCGGCGCGCACCGCTGCACGAAGCAGAGCAGCGCCTGGTGCCACACCACGGGCAGCGTGCGCTCCTCGCGCCGGAAGCGCACAAAGTGGTCCACCAGCGCGTCCACGACGCGGTACGGCAGCGCGTACTTCTTGTCCAGCAGCACGCGGATGAAGAAGGAGGTGGTCCCGCTGTACGGCATCTCCGCCAGCCGCAGCAGCGCGGCCGCCGAGTGCAGCACCGGCACCGACACGCGGCGCAGCACGGACGACACGATGACCGCCTCGCGCAGCGTGCACGTCCCAGACGCGCACAGCGGCAGCAGCAGCCCCTGCCGGCCCCCGGGGCGGCGGCGGGCGTCGGGCAGGCGCGGCGGCGCAGCGCGCCGGGGCGGAGCGCGCCCCTCGAGCCCAACGGCAGCCGGGGGACGTAGCAGCCACGAACGCAACCTGGCCCACCGGCGAGGCAGACATGTGCAGGGCGAGCCGGGCGCATGCGTGCGGCGCCGCCGCTCGCACGCACGCCCGTCCTGCGGCGCGCCTTGTAAAAGGCGTCGGGCTTGTAGGCGGCCTTCTTCATGGCCTGGAAGAGCGCAAAGTGCAGGCGCCAGTTCTCGCGTATGTCCTGGCGCACGTGCGGCAGCAGCACCAGCGCCAGGAAGCGCTGCGCCAGCCGCGCGTTGAGGCTGGACACAAACAGCCGCGTGGCCTGGTACACCGCGTGCGGGCTCCAGTGCTCCGGGTCCGTCAGGTACAGCACCTGCACGGGTCACGCAGGGCAGCGGTCGAGCGAGCACCCTGCCGGCCCCTGCTGCAACCCCGCAGGCACACTGAGCAGGGGGCGAGGAGCACCACGCCTGGCCGCGCCAACCGCACCTCCTCCCAACTCTTCAGCGTCGGCACAATCTTAAACGCCTTTGGCACCTTGCCGGCCGAGTAGCGGCTCAGCAGCTTGCCCACGGCCGTGTACACCTCGACCACCTTGGGGTCCAAGCCGTCCGGCACTGGCCCCTCGCCCTCCCTGCAGCACGCATCTGCCTCAGCGAGTTGCCACCTTCGCCCCGAGCAGCGCACATCCATGCTGCGGGGCTGGCAGGTTCTTCGGCGCGCGCTCGACACCCTTGCTGGCCTGTGCTGCACAGAGCGACGCACACCGTGGCAGCATCCAACACACAGGCATCTTCAGACCACGCACGGACGCCGCAACAGGTATGCAGTCCTGCAGGTGCGCACCTCAGCGCGGGCTCCGCGCCGCCCGCAGCCTGCCGGTCCTGGATCTTTGCGAGGATGATGTCGCTGAGAGTGCGCGGCTGTGCGCCTGCCACGGCGGGGTTCAGGAACTGCTGCAGCGCGGCCTCGTCCTCGGCGGACACGTGCTCCTCCACCCACGCCTGGTCGGCGTCGCTGTACTCGCTCACGCCCGCTTCGCTGTCGCTGTCGCTGTCGCGAAGCGCTCCGCCAGGCGCCCCCGCCTGCGCTTGCGACAAAGTTATGTCGCGCCAGGTCGCTCCAACGCCGGCGCAAAGCCGCACTCAGTGAAGCGCCGCCTGACGCAGCCGTGCTTGCTTGTGCTGGCGGCTGCTCCAGCTCACACACAACCAGCAGTTCCGCTGCGTCGAGCGCAGAGGGCAGGGCTCACCTGGCGGCCGCTTGCGTAGGCTGCGCCGCCGGCAGCCAGCAGGTCAGCTTCGGCGTCCACCTCTGCCTGCTGCGCTTGCGCCTCACGCAAGATACGCGTGCTGAGCGCCGCCGTCAGCACCTGGCGCGCCGCACGAGCTGGTTGTTCGACATAGCGCGCACAAAGCAGAGACTGCCGTGCGCCTGCCGCCAGCGCCAGCCATTCCCGCACCTGCTCATCCTCGTCCTCGTCACTGCCCTTTGCCCGCTTGACCTTTTGCGGCCGCACCTGCACAGCAGCACACAACTTTGCAGGCAAGTGCTGGGCAGCACAGTGAATGCACGCAGCCCAAAACAAGTAGCAAGGCAGCACCCGGACGCCATATGTTTCTGGATTCTCCAGCTCGTCTGGCAGGGCGGCGCGCTTCACGGCCTTGTTCCTCCTCAGCCGCTTGCCCACTGGCTTGCCGTCCCGCATGCTGCAGGCGGCTTGTAACAGCCCGCTAAGTATGTGCGACGTACAACACGGGTCGCAGGTTAAGAGATCTTGTTCTACTATCAAAGGCAGGATGTGCACAACCGGCCGTTCACGTGCAGCCCTATATAGGCAGCGTTCCTAGTGCTAGCTAGCGTTTCTCTCACACTAATTTCACCGAAGCTCGGCACGCAGGGATGCAGCAAACCGCCGCGCGAGTGTCCGGGTGCTGGATGAACACAAGCATGGAAAGTAAAGCGGTCCGTCGAACACCACATGCCCGGCTGCTTGCTTTGCCGGGTGTCGGGCCTCATGTTCATACAAGCTGTGTTGCTGTGTGCGAAGAATGCACAGACCGCTGCCATTACATGACAGATACAACTGTGTCTATGCATCACACATGCAGGACTCCAGAAAACACATTCTCGGCAGGGCCTGTCATTAACACATGGTTGTCAGCCTCCCGCCACTCGATGTGCAGCGGGCCGCCTGGTAGGTCCACCCTGTGGGAACACCACAGCGTCAGCAGCGCACACTGGCACTGCTTCGCACCTGCGCGATTTGACGCTGTGCAGCACAAGCATCGGACTACGCCCCTCTTGCATCGCGAAATTTGCACGCTGACACGCTGCACACCAGACTGCCAAGGGAGCCGCCACGACAGACGTACAGAGGGCAGACCTGCAGATGCGGTCGACCCGCCCCTCGAGCACGCCTGCAACCACCGTTGCGCATGCGCCGGTGCCGCAGGCCAGCGTCCGGCCCGCGCCGCGCTCCCACACCACCATGCGCACGTGGCTCCGGCTCAACACCTGCGGCAAGACCATGCTCGGATCGCAGACGGGTTGCCCGCTGACATGCGACAAGCCCGTGCAGCGCAAACAACTTGCCGCAACACCCAGCTCCAGGCCACACCTCTACGAACTCTGTGTTGGTGCGCGCGGGGAAGGCCTCGTGCCGCTCAAAGTGCGGGCCAAGCGCGGCCAAGTCCACATCATCGACCTGCACGTCGCACGCGACTCTCCATCCTTTTTGTCTACAGGGGGCTACCCAGAGGTCAGGTGGCAGCAGAGGCTCGGTGCCGGCGACGCATGCAGAGCGGCACGCGCCTTCACGTCAGCGTCCACGGAGCCAAAGGTGACTGCGTGCGGGTTGCCCATGCTGACGCAGGTCATCAGCCACTCGCGGCCTGATACTGCCAGCGGGCCGCGCACGACTGTGCTCCCCTGCGCCACCAGCGGCAAAACCTTGCATTGACGGCTGTTGCACCAGAAAGGCTGGCTGGAAGAGGCGGGCAGCGGCGCGTGCCTGGGTCGGCGGCAGGGTGGTAGGCACCCTCTCGCCCTCCAGAACAGGCTCTCCCATGTCCACACAAACCTGGCCGTCCTCCAGGATAGCCGGCTGTATGAGACCTGCATGCATCCGACAGGGAGCGGGTCAGCACTTGGAGGCCCCGCCCACGCTGCCGACCTCGCAGCACCTGCACGCTCGCACCCGCGAGGGTGTGCACGCGGTGCTGGCAGGCTCCGCCGCCGTCCCGGTCCGCCACAAAGCGCGCCAGGCACCGTATGCCATTGCCGCACATCTCCGGCTCGCTGCCGTCGCAGTTGTATATGCGCATCTGGTAGTCCGTGCTCCCGTTGTCGCTGGGCAGCGCGAATATCACCTGCCCACGTGCGTGTGAGCCTCCTCCCGCCAGAAAAGCAGGGCCATAGCAGCCTCCTGCAGAAGCCCGCACCCCGTCGCCGCCGACGCCAAAGTTGCGGTCGCACAAGCGCGACGCTTCCTCTGGCGACAGCACAGGCTCCCTCTGGTGCCGGTTGTCCACCTAGCGGCGCTTTTTGTGTCAGCGTGGCAGCAGAAAGGGGGCGACACACAGTTGGCAGCAAGCGGCAGGCAGCGTGCTGCAAGAGTGAAGCCAGCACCATTATGAAGTCATTGCCCAAGCCGTGGTACTTTGCAAACTCCACTGTGCGGCTGGCTTGCGCAGTCACGCTCATGCGCCGCGAGCCTGCAAAGGCCACTGGCAGGAAGGGTGCGTGTGACCTGTGCGGCACTGCAGCGCGAGCTGACTCCGGGCAGGCACGCCCTGACAAGCACCGATCCATGGTATGCACGGACTTGTAATACAGGCCGGCGCCGAGTCCCGGTTGCAGCAAAACCCTGTGCGCACTCGACCCAGCCCTTCTGCTCTACAACAGGCCTTGGCCAAAGCCGTTGCTGACTGCAAAATCTCGCAGTTTTTTCTAGTATGACGGTTCCTACGAACGGGCACTGGTCTGCCGGCCTCACACGCCACCGCATGCACACGTGCCGCTGCAATTTGAACCGGCCCAGCCTCAGGAGCGAGGGGTTTTGGTCTGCGGCCGGTGCGCAATCTGCGGTCACGGGGCGTACCGTGTGCCGCACTGCAGTGCGGCCTGCCTGCCTTTGTGCGCTCTCACGCTGAATTTCCGCGCAGGGAGGCCGGGGAGCGTTGGACAGCACGCCCCAGCCAGCAGGGGGTGGTTGTGCCTGCCCTTGGCGGGGGAGAGCTCGGGCGAGCTTCTTCCGGCCCGCCCCTCGGCATACCCGGGCGGCCCGGGCGCCCGCCCGCCCACGCTCGCCAGCCGGGGCGAGGCCGCGCTCTACCGGCGAGCCGCACAAGAGCAGCCGCGCTACACGCAGCACGTGCCCTCGCAGGCGGGCCAGGGCAGGGAGGGCGGGGAGGCGGCCGGGGCGCCGCGTCCGTGGGGCCCGGCGCCGGCAGCGCCGGCGCCGGCGTCGTCGCAGCCGCAGCAGCCGGCGAAGCTGCCGGGAGGCGACACGCGGCAGGCGACGGTGCACTTCTGCTGCCACTACCGCGCGGAGTATGGCCAGCGCCTACGCCTGGTCGGCTCGCACGCCAACCTGGGTGCGCGGAAATATCCCCCTCTCCGCCTCGCCCGCCTGCTGTCCGCTGACAAACGGGTGTAGGTACTGCACAAAGTGGCGGGGGTGAGGCTGCGGCTCTGCAGGCCGCCGGTCGGGCGTGAGGCTTGTTGGATGCCGCGCAGGCTCCTGGGTGCTGGCGAACGGCCCAGAAATGGACTGGACGCCGGGCGATCTGTGGCGCGTGGGCCTATCACTGCCCGCGGGCGGCGTGTACGAGTACAAGTACGTGCTCGTGGCCGGCGGCGCTGGCAGTCGCCACGCCCTGGCCTGGCAGCGCGGCAACAACTCGGTCCTCGCTCTGGGCGCGACCGAGACAGAGGCAGAGGTGCCCACTGCTTGCACATGCGCCTGGCAGCGGGTGTTGCCTTGTTTTCTGCTGCACCGGGCGTGCAGCGCCCTCACTGGTGCCTGGCGCAGTGAACGTGCGCGACCTCAGCAGCGTGGTCGTCGCTGGCGGTGCTCACGTGCGCTGCCAGGGCCCAACAGTCTGGCCGGTCCGTGCAGGTTGTGGACAACTGGGAGGGCGCGCCAGGCGCGGTAGTGGTGGTGGCTGGGCGGGCCGCCACCCGGGAAGGGCGCCTGCTCGCCTGGGCGAACGAGATGGAGGCCACCATCGCATCTCAGGTTTGCCTGTGCCCTGGCCCCTCGCCTGTTGGCCGGCACACTTTCCGCCTGTGTCACTTTTTTAAAAGGACAAGCCGCTCAGAAGGCCCGGCTGCACGCATGAGCCGCTGTTCTGATGGGCATGCGTGCTGCGCCTCAGAGGAGCGAGCTGCGGGCCGCGCGGATGGAGCTGGCAGCGATGCAGGAGGAGGTTGCACAGGCGCGGCAGGCGCGCGCAGAGCTTGCGCAGCTGCAGGCGCTGCGGAAACAGGCGCGCCCCGGTCTGCTGCCCTGCTGTACAAGGTGCGTTTGTTGCCGCAGCCGGCCGTTGCTCATGCGAGGATACGACCCCTACGTACGGCGTGCATGTGAGCTGAGATGCTGTTACAGGCATGGTCGTTGGACTGTAGTGAGCATGAGCAGATACATACTGCACACTTGTGAGAGCGGGCACTTTGGGAACCTGTGAGTGATGTGCATGCCATCTTGCGCCCTTGGAGGTATGCTTTGGCCTGCCTTGCAGCCACACAGCGGGCGGTGCTGTGCTGCTGCTCAGGAGGCGGCGGCACTGGCCGAGGCACAGGCAGGCAATCAGAGCTTGCGCACTCAGCTGGTGGAAGCCACGTCTGCCTTCCACCATGCGCTGAGCATAGCACAGACGCTGCTGACTGAAGGCGCGGCCTGCCTGGCCATCTGGTCTGGCAGTGACTTGCGCGGCAGATTACATGCGTGCTGTGTCCTGTTTCACAACAATGCGGATGTCAAGGCGTTGGCTGCATGCGCGCTTGCAGCCTGTTCACCGCAGCAGCATGTTTGCCAAGAGAGGAAAGCACCGACATGCTCAATCCGTGTGCTTTGCCGCGCAGCTGGAGAGCTGACCGGGCTAGCTGAGGAGGATGAGGTCGATGAGCATGCGTGGACCGAAGATGACGCTGGGGCGGATATCGAGCCGGATCCTCCGGGAGCTGTGCTGGATGCGAGGCGTGATGTCACAGCGGCAGACGTCACTGAGCACGCTGCGGAACTAGGAGCGTCCTCACCGTCGTAGCACCAGGCTTTCATGTGGTAGAGGTGTGGCACAGGGCTGACTATGATACCTTTGAGCACTGCTGAGAGACAATGTATGCATGGCCTTGTCCGCTTTGGGCAATTGCCGACCTTTTTGTCAGTTTTAACGCTGCTTGACCTGGGAGTCTGCTCTGTGTTTTGCACAGTCAATAGCGATATGTCACCCCCCTGTGGTTTGGAACAATGGACGTGTCTGCTATTGGTTGCGGTTGGCCACGTTGCGTGATGTGGCCAGGAGCATCTGGGTTTGCCCTAGCCTGCATGTTGTGTCGAGTATGCGCAACATGTTTTTGCGCATCTCGGATACCTTGCAAGTGTCTGCTGCTGTGCAGTGCAGCGAGAGCTGTCCACACAGACAGTGGCCTTGGCCCGCCTCACACGGCGCTCTGCAACCGACGTCTCAAAGCGCATCTTTTGCATTTCGCCAGCACGCTCCGACTGCCCCCAGGCTCCCTGCGCTGCCTCAGGTGCCGGCCGCTGGTCGCCCCGCCAAGCCGTCCAGCCCAGAATTCGCGCCGGTCGAGAGGGGAGAAGGCGGGCGCACGAAGCGAGCGGCCGTGGTGTGACGCCGCCGCTTCACGCCCTTGCGTGCAGGCTTGGGCGCCTCGCCATGCGGGCAGCCCTCGTTCTGGCGCAGCAGCACAGCCGCTCAGGCAGCGCCACGACTGCGCACCAGCGCCGGCGTGCTGGGAAGGCGCGCTCACCTGCGAAGACCTGGACTCTGCGGATGCGCCGCTGTGAGCAGCGCACGCGGGAGCCGCGGGCGCCGCTTCAGGAGCAGGCGCGCTGGCAGGCGCAGGGGAGGCGGCCGCGGGCGTCCCCGACCCGGGTGCCACCTCCGACGCCGCCAGCAACTGCCGAGCCACCATGGCCAGAATGTCCGGCGCGGCGGCCGCGCCAGTCCCTGCGCAGCACGCCTCATCAAGCGACGGCCGCTACAGGGACGCATGAGCGGGTGAGGTTGCAACGCATGCTCAACTCCAGCCGGGGCACAGCAGTGCGCCTCTGCACTGGAGCCGCAAGGGCTGCGCAGCATGGCGCTGCAGAGCCTGCAGGGCCCCAGGGCGCACCGAGCGCGGGCACGCCGGCCGGGACCTGCAGGGCCTGCGCCGGCTGCATGGGCAGCCCGGCCGCCGCCTGCGCCACCAGCTGCTGCAAGACCTGCAGCTGTGCCACAGCAGCCTGCCGCACAGCTTGCACTCAGCACAGCCGGCATGCACTGTCACATGCAAGACCACAACCTCGCTGTCTCCGTGACACAACAACTGGTGCTACTGCGCCATCATTGCACCGACAGAGCACGCCCATCCAGGTGCCTGCATGTCGCACCTGCTGAGCAAGCAGGTTGTTGAAGCCCAGGCCGCTCAGCTGCACACAGGCAGCTGCGCCTGTTGGCGCAGGCACGGCTTGCGCGTGCGTGCTCGCAGCGGACGCGGCCGCGGGCGGGGGCGCTGGCGCGGGCGCCGCCTGTGCGGCCTGTATGCGCTGCGTGGGACATCCCGCGGCCGCGGCGGGCCTGGGCGGCAACAGAGTCCGTATGCTCCAGTGCAGGTCAACCGGCAGACTCGACGCCGTGCCGGCCTCGGTCAGCTGTCGCAGGACGCCCTGCAGCAGCCCACTGTCACGCCGCGCCTGCCCTGCGGGCAGTGGGGCTGAGCGCAGGCAGCTGGAGGCGGTGGCCCGCCTGGACAGCGCGCACATACTCCACCACCTGCGTCAGGAAGGTCGCCTTGTCGGTCCTGTCCGCGCTGGGCAGCAGGCTGCGCAGCGCCGCGTACCTGCCGCCCGCGCCGCTCAGCACGGAGCGGAGGGGCGCGCGCGGCGACGAGCAAACACTCGTGCTGGGGCAGCTCATACCCATCGTTTATGCGGTTGCGCCGGCGCTGTTCGGTCTGGATGTGGCGACTGGCCGCCGCGTCTGCGCCACTGCACGCTGCCAGGGTGGCTCCCCCGCCCTGCCGCCCCGCGTCGTATTCTCTGCCACACCCAGGCTTGTCGCCTCCGCCGCCCAGGTCCTCCGCGGTGTCCTGCGAGTCGCCTTCCAGTGCCCTGGGCAGCGCACCACTGCGTTGCCTAAGGAGGGGCCCTGCCTGGGGCGTCAAGCGCCAGTCCTGCACAGCGGCGGGCGCCCACACCCACACATGCAACTGGATTGCCGCTGAGAGCGCACCTGAGGGACCGCGCAGCCTCGGCAGCCTGTTCGTCCGGGTCGGGTATGACAGCCGGCTTCAAGGACTAGCCTCACGCTGCCGAAGAGAGTGCCAAACCTTTCTCTGCAGCGCTGTGTCCACAGCCTCAGACCCACACGAGACACTGGGTGTAGTGTACGAGCTTGGAGCGATAGCAACGCACGCCCTCTAAGTGTTCTATGTACGGATCCCCCACAGTTTTTTCCAGTCTTTGTGCAGAGCCCACCTCCTGGTTGGTGCTGTGCCTCAAAAACCCTAGCACGTGCACCACGGTGCAAGCGGTCTCGCTAGCGAGCGACCATTGTGAGAGGTGCCGCAACCAGGGCGACTGCAGGTTCCCAGAAGACTGCCCTGCAGGCGCAGCGCGGAGTGCTGCGTCACCTCACCCACAGTGGTGCTTGCTCACACGTTACCTATTGTGCGACGCGCCCTGCAGGACTTGGCCGAGCCTGCCTGCCTCCAAACGCAATGATGAAGGCTGCGACCAGCTGGGCGACTGGCACAGTGAACGAGATTAGAGCTATGAACGTGAGGCAACTGCTGCTGCAGGCAGTCAACCTTGGTGAGTCGGCGTCCACCACTGCCTACATTGCCGCCCCACCAACCTTGGCGCCCTGCCTGACTGCCGGCTATGCCGCAGGGCTAATCATAACATCCGCGCTCATCATATGGAAGAGCCTGATCCTGTGGACTGGCAGCGACTCGCCAGTGCGGGCTTCTTCACGCTGGTCGCGCTCATGACAGCATCTCTTTCCTGGTCGTGCCCTGACGGCTCCGCGCATAGCCGCTCCGTGCACGCCGCTGATGTGCCAGGACCCGGTGCAGGTCGTCGTGGTCCTCAGCGGCAGCATGGAGCCCGCGTATTACCGCGGCGACATTCTGTTCTTGAACATGGGCAGGCGCCCGGTGCGCGTGGGTGAGGTGGTCGTCTTCAACATAGAGGGGCGCGACATACCGATCGTCCACCGGGTGGTCAAGGTGCACGAGCGCCGGCCGGGCGCAGCACAGGACGAGATTGAGATCCTGACAAAGGCGCGCCCCAGCCGGCCAGTGCTCGCCGCCCGTGCTTGTGGCGCGTGCCCCCAGCCGCTTCGGCGCGGAGGCCTGCCGCGCGCCGGCGCTCTCTCGCTCTGCTGTGGCACGGGCTGATGTCTGCGCCGCGCTCCAGGGCGACGCCAACTATGGCAACGACTACGAGGGGCAGCTCTACGCTGACGGCCAGCGGTGGCTGAACAGGAATCACATCATGGGCCGCGTGGTAGGGTGCGTGCCGCATGCCGCACCGTGTCCGCCGCGTGACGCCCCCAGCAATTGGGGAGCATGCTGACGCGCCTGCGGCCGCTGCACAGGTACTTGCCGAGCGTGGGACGCGTTACCATCATCATGAACGATCAGCCCATTGTCAAGTACCTGCTCATCGGCGTCCTGGCCATATTTGTCTTGACCAGCAAAGAGTGATGCATGGCAGTCGGCCCAGCATGCGTGAAAATGCCTGTTTAGGCCGGGAAAACAATCTAGCTATCCTGCATCCTACGAGCCCGGCCGGAGCACAGTGCTGCACGCACTTTTGCCTCCTACGCAATGTACAGCCATGCAAAGTGCCCACATGCGTAAAAACCAAACGGGCTGACTTTCCACAAGCCCCTCGGCGCTGATGTACACGACATTGCGCCCTGCAACTACATGCCTCCGCCGGGCGGCGCTGCTCAGTCAGGCCCGTCGCTCTCGCCTTCCTCCTCTGGGTTGAACTGTATCATCTGCTCGCCCGCCAGGAAGCCATGCTGCGGACACATGCACGGTCTGTTGGGCCGCACGGCGCAGCCGCATGGAGGCCCGCCATCTGTGCTGGGGCGACAAACAGCGCCCGGGTGCGGAGCGCACCTGCTCTTCTTCGTGATGGCCAAACATGAGCAGGAACATGACCGACTGCCTGCTCCCGCATCACACGTCAGCTGACATCCCCTGCTTGCTCAAGGCGCAGCGTCCTGGCAGCCCTGTCCACCCTCGGTTGAGCATCATGTTGGCGCATGCACACGAGCATCTGCGAGCGGGCAGCACAAGCTGCCAGGCAGGGCGCGCACCGCCGGCTCAGGTATGCGTCCACGGCGCGCTGCAGGCCCTCGGACAGCGAGAGGCCTGGCAGCGAAGACAGGTAGCGCAGCAGGTTGATGCACAGCGTGATGCTCGGGTCCATGGCCAGCCTGGCCAGCTGACGCAGGTCCGGGTGCGGGCCGCGGCAGCCCACCACGACGGGCCGCGCGTTGCTGCCCGCCGGCGCTGGCGCGGCCTGTATTTGCAGGTGCCGCAGCCTCGGCGAGTGCGCAACGCCCACCACTGCCAACACATCCTGCCCCAGCAGCGCCAGATTAGTTTGCTATGCACGCATGCCAGACGGCCGGGCGGACACTGGCACCGCTGCTCCATGCGAGCATGCATCTGTGCCGCGCTGTGATGCGGGAGCTTGAACCAGGTGTGGCATCTCGCGCGCGCTGATCCTGTCCCAGCCCCGGGCACCGGGAGGCCCCGAGCCTCCCGTGTCCGCACCCGTGCGCCGACGGACGCACCACACAGGACGCCTCCGCCTTGACGGCACACAGTGCGAGGCCAGTATGAAGCCCATGGTGCAGGGGGCAGCCTGCACCTGCACATCATCCTCGCAGGCGACGTGCGTGACTGCCAGGCTCTCCAGGTTTGCATACACGCCGCTGCGCAGGCCCCTACAGGCGCTGCCGATGCGCTCCACAGTCAGGTGCAGCGTGTCGACCTGCAGCCCAGCCACGCGCGCACGAGTGTGCATCAGTCAGAGCGAGCATGCAGAGCACTCCTGCCAGATCCAGTATATGCAGAGAGTGCCTTCACACATGCCCTAGTATTTATGCAGCAACAGACTTGCACTCCGCTGATGTCGAGCCTGGAGCACCACTCTGCAGCGATGCTCGTGACCTGGTGCAAAAGGTGACAATCACTGTAGCACTTCAAAACGTTGCACAGATTGGGCCAACGATGGATGTGTGCGTCACCTGGCACAGGAGCAGGCAGAAGGAGCCCAGCGCGGCCTCGGTGCACGCGAGGTGGAAGCTGGCGCAGCACGCCAGCAGGCCGGCGCCAGCAAATGCCGCCTGCAGCCAGGCCAGGTCCGCCGCTGTGAGCGGCGCCCCGAGCGCCAGGCGCACCTGAAACCTGCAGGCGCAGCCACGGGGTCAGCGGTGCCGGGCGCGCCCCTGCCGCGAGCCCGTGTCTGCGCAGGCGCCGCAGCTGTCCAGCCCAGGCTGGGGCAGCGGGGCGACAGGCGCACCGCCGCGCGCCCTGGCCCGCGCCCAAGTCCAGCGCCTTCAGGACGCGCTTGAATGCGCGCTTCTCCAGGCGGCCGCACCCGTCCTGCACAAAGTCGAGCTTGCTCACCTCCGGGCGCGCGGCCAGCGGCCGCAGCGCGCGCACGTGCCGCGCGGGCAGCGGTATGGGCAGCCGCAGGCCGCAGAAGGTGACGGCGCCGGCAAACTGCGCGCACGCCAGCCGCAGCGCCAAGCGGTCCTGCGCGGCGCGGCTTCAGGGCACGCGTGCGGCAGCAGGCGCAGGACAACAAACCCCAGCGCTCTGGGCGTGCGCCGCACCGCAAGCGGCAACAGGCTGGAGAGCTGCAGGAGCAGGTCGGCCGGCAGCAGGGCCCACGTCCCGCGCGGTGGGGCTCTGCAGGTCGCCCTTGCGCGCCCATGGGTAGACGCCAGGTAGCCGCAGTCCCGGGCGGCGCCGCCTGGGACCTCTGCGTGCTCGACGGCTGGCCGCTTGGCAGGCCTGGGCAGCTCGGCGGCCTCTGGCTCGCGCACGCGCTTGCGCAGCAGGGTAGAAGCAGCGCGCAGCAAGGAGCCCAGCATGTTGAGCCCTCCTGCACCAGGCAGGCCGCCTTGCTGCTCAGGAGTGCAATGCGTGCCTTGTTGTGCCAGGAACGCAGGCAATGCCCACTTCACATGGCGGGCATGCGACTCATGCGGGGTCAGAAACCGGCAGCAAGCAATGCGTGGAGCAACCACACTGGCCGGGCCGGCGACCGCCTTGCACCTGAGGGTGTGGCCAGGGGCAGCGAGGCTGGCGGACACGTTCAGTTGGGAGGTTATCGGTGAGTGTGCGGAGCGCGAGGTGACAGCAGTCAGCCGCACAAGTGGCCAGGCAGCACAAAGTTTCCCAGCGCACCCAAGCAGGGGCAAAGTCTTGCAAGCGAACGACTCGCTTGTTTAGGCCTACCCCATGACTGGGCGGAGGCCCGAGCCTCAGCGGTCTAGTAAGCAAGTGGATGCAGGAACACCCAGACATGTGCGTTGACGGTCTACTGTTGTTAACTCATACTTCACCAGGGACTGCAGGCTAGGGACGCAGTCGCTCGTCTTGCTGACAGTGCACCCGCTGAGCGCAAGATTACCCGACTGCAGACCGAGTGCCCGCGTACATGTCATGGAGCCTGCTGCGCTTATCCCCCTTGGCGCCGGCAGCGCGAGCTCCTAGGCAGCACCTCTGCACGCCGGATAGGAGAGCGTGCGCCTCACGCAGCCTCCGCACGGCCACCACAGCCGGTCGACGAGCGCCGACGTGTGCTGCTGCGCGCAGGGGCCCGCCGCCAGTGCGGCCACTGCGCAGGCCCGCTGCAATGGGCGCCACGCGCGCTACGGTGTTCCCGGAGACCCTGGCGCCCGCGCCTGGCGCCGAGCGTGCCTCAGAGGCGGCCGACGCGCGGCGCCTCTTGCCCGTGACCGTCGCCGACGGGCGCGTGGTGACCGGGGACCGGGCCATTCTCGCGGGGCTGGGTGCGCACGTCGCGCAGAGCACGCAGGGGCGGAGCGACGTGGGGGTCATCCTGCGCGTGCGCACCGCCGGCGGCACGCCCGCCAGCTCGGAGGATGCGGCGGTGGGCAGCCTGTGCTGCAAGCGGTGCGGGGCCCGGCGCCCGTGGCACGTGACCGCAGCCTCAACAGCGGCGCCTTGGTGACGGCGCTCGTACGCCTCTGGGCGCAGGTTCCTGGCAAGCGCCAGGATAAAGATTTACTGGTGCGCGGTCCTCGTCGCAACCGGTGCTGAGTCAATTTGGGGCCGCGTGCTCCGGCAGCTGGTGCGAGCACGCAGACGTCGCACACGCTCACTGAGCAGCCCGCAGGATGACCCCGGAGTGGGGCTGCTGCGCACGGGACCTGCCGCCCGAGACGCAGTTCCTGCTGGTGCAGCTGGCCGACAGCGGCCCGTACGCTGTGCTGTTGCCCCTGGTCGACTCGGGCAAGTTCCGCGTGACGCTGCGGCCACCCACGTGCGCGGCCTCGCGCGTAGTGCTGCCTGTTGCTGTCACTGCTCGGCCACCAGGGCAGCTGCTGCGCCGTGTGCGGCCGTTGCACGCCTTGGAGGATGCGAGCTGCGCAACCGCTCTGCATGACAGGCGCAACGAGGGCCGCGACCTGCTGAGGCTGCGTGTGGAGAGCGGGAACAAGGACGTGGCGGCCTCAGAGTGGGACAGCGTGCTGCTGATCGCCGCCGGATGCGACCCCTACGCGCTGGTGGACGCCGCTGTGGTCGAGGCTGCGCGCCTGTCAGGCGGGTGCCGTCTGTCGAGTGCTGTCGAGATTGCAGCGATCCTGGAGCAGCGCTGAGGGCGCCTACCAGGGTGTGCGCAGGCAATGCAAAGGCGCGCGTAGCCAAGCAGCTGCCAGACTTTGTCGACGTCTTTGGCTGGTGCACCTGGGACGCATTCTACTCCCGCGTCTCTGCAGAAGGTGAGCTGAGGCAGCCGCTGGCATGACGCAGCGCGCTGTGTTGTGACTACCTCAGCTGCATCCTCCCTCGGCGGCACAGGCTGAACTCTCTGTTGCAGAGCGTCCCCTTGAGCCTAAGTCATGACAAAGGGCTCGTGCGGCGCCACAGGCGTGAACCAGGGCTTGGCAGCGCTGAATGCGGGCGGGACGCCACCGCGCTTCCTCATCATTGACGATGGCTGGCAGTGCACCGACGTGGACCCAGGCCTGCGCCCAGCACTGACTCCGGCCGACATACCGCGCTTGGAGGCAGAATTGCAGGTGCATCCCTGTTGCGCGGCCGGCAGCCCGCATACTTGCAGGGGCAGGCGGCGGGTTGCCAGGCAAACACATTGGCAGGGCGTTTCACCCGTGTTCTGAAAGGCAGTGCGCCTCATGACTCAACTTGACAGCATGTCAGGTGTGCTCAGGCGCGTTCAGATCTGTCCTGTCACACTTGTGTAATGCGGTAGCATTACATGCAAATTAGCCCATGGGTGCTTGTCCCTCCGGCCTCCTCTGTGAAATATGACAAGCATTTCAAGTTTTGCTGCTGCCAGGTCAACCTATGTGATCTGGCAATGTAGCTTGGTGTGTGGCGTATGTGTCTGGCATGCTCACACGGCAAGAGCTAGGGGCGCTCACGGTTTGGCTTGGCACAGGCGTGACCAGACCACAGGTTGCTTGACATCTGGCTTGGCACAGGTGCTGCTCAGGGGCGCCAAGTCGACGCCGATGGCATCGTCCGGGGGCGGCGCCTTGTCGTACCTGGCCAATGAGGCATCATACGATGAGGATGAGGTGGAGGCTGCGCGCGAGCGCATCGCAGCGCTGGCCACCCGCGTCCAGGGCAGCCCGCCCGGGCTGCTTGCCCGGCGGTGGGCTGCTTTCAAGGGTTATGCAATCGGCCTCTACGAGCTTGTTCTGGCGCTGATATACAAGGTGCGCCGCTGAGCGTCACAGCAGCAAGGCGCGGCGTGCCATGTCTGGATGTTTCAAGATGAAGGCTGAGCGCGCAGCTGCTTATTGAGCACGCGCCGCCCGACTCGTGGCGCATCCGCTTGTTCTGCAAGCTGGCCAACGGTGCGCCATGCCCAAGCTGTGCTGCGTTGTCAAGTACATCACAGCAAGCCATGCACCACAGACGGATGTGCTGTCCTGCAGGGCCGTGGCGCATGGACCTGCTGCGCTACTATGCGGAGACTGCGGACCAGGTTCAGCGGCTCCTGCGCGTCACTGCCAACGGTGACAGCTGTTCTTGGCTCGCTCGAGAGGAGCATGTCTTTTCGTGCCTGTTTTGTCACGTCTCTGGTCTCAGGCTTGGACATTGTCTCATATCTGCGTGTGGGCTGGATCATGCAGAACTGCGCATGCTGCTTGTGCAATACCTAGTTGCGCTGAGCTGCACGAAAGAAGCTGCGAGTGCTGTGCCTCGCAGGCAAGTTCTCTTCGCCGCATGCCGGTCCTGAGGAGCCCGTGACCCGGCCTGAGGCGCTCGGGAGTGTGATTGCCCACATCCGGGTGCGTGACCTGGACGCTGTCGGTTTTACATGCATTTCGTGTGATTCCATCTTGGTCGCTTGGCGCGAGGCGCGGGTTGTGCGCAGGAGCAATACGCCGTGCAGTTTGTCTTCTGCTGGCACTCGCTGTACGGGTACTGGGCGGGCGTGTCGCCTGACACGCCAGAGCTGGCGCCGCTCGCCCCCAGGATCATCATGCCACAGCCGAGCCCCGGTAGGCACGACGGCTGCCCTGGCCCAACTCTGGCGGTGCTTGGTCGGTTGCTGTGCTCGGCCAGTGCACGTGCAAGGCCATCTGAGTTCTGTGTGCGGCAGGTGTGACGGAGATCGACCCCACCTATGCCTGGAGCATGCAGGCGCGCCGAGACAGATTAGCAGCTGTGTGTTTGCCCCTTCTGCCCATGCTTGCCGAGGGGGGTGTGCAGCACACGGTGCTACATTCTGCTCACTCAGTCATCGCATGTGTGCAGGTGCTCTCAGGCGTGGGCGTCGTCGACGGGGTCGACAAGCTGTTTGACGAAATGCATTCGTACTTGGCGGGTGCGCCGTCTCTCGCAGGCTGCTGCACTGCGGGCGCCTAGCAGCGGCCGCCCCCTGCTTTTGCTGCACTGCGGGCGCCTAGCAGCGGCCGCCCCCTGCTTCTGCTGCCTGCATGCCTTGACCATGCGGGCTGCAGGTGCCGGCATCAACGGCGTGAAGGTGGACTGCCAGTCCACCCTGGACATGATGGGCGCTGCGCCGTCCATGGGCGGCGGCTCGGCGCTCTCTGCGCGCTACCACCGCGCGCTGGAGGCCTCGGTCGCGGAGCACTTTCCAGGCAACAACTGCATTAATTGCATGTGTCACTCCACCAACGACCTGTACAGGTGCGACCCACGTCAATGCGTGCAAGCTGCAGAGCTTGTTGCTGCGCCCAGCTGTGCAGGGCCGCTCATACTCTGTTTCACTCGCGCTCGTTTAGCCCAATCATGACATAGTATGTAATACTGTCAGGATGGAGGACACGGCGCTCGCGCGCTCCAGTGACGACTTTTGGCCTCGCGACACGGCCTCGCACACGACGCACATTGCCGTGAACGCGGGCAACTCGGTGTTCATTGGCGCGCTGCTGCAACCCGACTGGGACATGTTCCACAGCAAGCACCCGGCCGCGCTGCTTCATGCCACTGCGCGCGTGGTGCGTGTCGCGCAACCTGCCTGCGTCGCTTGGCCAGGCTCTGCATGCGGTGCTCAGCCGTGCTGACATTTGCGTGCGCTTACTGCCGACGCGTACGCCTGTACGCGCAGGTCAGCGGGGGCCCGCTCTATGTCAGCGACCATCCGGGTCACCACGACTTTGCGCTGCTGCGCCGCCTCGTGCTGCCAGACGGCACCATACTGCGCTGCCGCGGTGGGCCTGGTCGCCCGACCTTGGACTGTCTGTTTGCCGACGTCATGCGCGACAATGTGACGCTGCTCAAGGTGGGCCGCCCTCGCCAAAGCTCGCCCGTCCGCCCAGCTCTTTTATACAAGCCTGTAGAAGCTGCTGCCAGAGCATCTTCTTCAAGCCCAAGCGCCTGTTGTGCCCGAGCCCTTTACATGCATGCTACGCGTCTTCTCACGAGTGCGGACCGCATGCAGGTGTGGAACACAAACTCGTATGGCGCTGTGGTGGGCGTTTTCAACACTCAGGGCGCCAGCTGGGACCGCGCGCGGCGTGAGTTCACGGAGCACTTGGCGCCCAAGGCGCCGCTCCGCGCGGCCGTAGCCCCGGCTGATGTGCCCGCCCTCGCCAGCGCCTCCGACGCACGCTACGTCGCCTGGGTGGACAGCGTGCAGACGGCGTGCGTGCTCACAACGTACGACAGCCTGCACGTCACCCTGGCGCGTGGTCAGAGCGACATCATCACACTGCTGCCCCTGAAGACCTCGGCAGGCATAGCTATCGCGCCCATAGGTTCGCCCCTCCTGCGCTTACACCTGTGCATTCACGGTCATCTCCAGCAGATGCTAACACTAGCGCCCTCGCAGGCCTCGTGAACATGCTGAATCCGAGCGGCGCAGTGGGCCTGTTTGACGTAAGCTCGAGTGCGGCGCATGGGGAGCGGTGCACGGCAGACGTGCATGTGCGGGGAGCGGGAATGCTGGCTGTGTATTGCAGTGAAGCACCATTGCGGCTGGCGATGAATGGTGCACCCGTGGTGTTCCAGTACGTTGCCAGCAGGTGTCACCTCACCGTCGAGGTGCCACCCGGCAAGGGCCTGCGCTCACAGGTATCAATCGTGTTTTGAAGGGGACTGGCACACGGGCGCCTTCGTTACAAATGTCAATGTCTCACCAGTTGCAGTTACTGGCGGAATTTACCACGCAACGTGGACCAAGTGGTTGGACCGCCTTGCAATCCTCCGTAAGCGCTTTGACGCTTAACCTGTCTCCCCAACGCGCTCAATTGCGCGGCTACATGGGTGAAGAGACTGCGCACAAAGATATTTGAATTTTAACTGGACCCTACAGGGGCCCCAGCAAATGACAAGGCACATCAGGTGGCGGCCAGACAGGCGCTTAGTTCAGGGCCTACTAGCATGGCTGCAAGCTCATGCGCACACTGGGTCGCAAAAAACAGGTGGTCTAATTATTTTTTGGCCTAACTCCCCACTAGCGTTGGTTTCCACCCACCTATTGCTAGACGAGTGCATTCATGGTAGAACACCAGGTGCCTGTAGAAGCCTAGCCGTCTGCCTCTAGGCGCCTTGGCCGCTGCACCGGCCTAGATCCACTCTAAGGTTGGTCCATGTGTGCTGTATAAACGTGCACGACAGAGACAGTCACGCCCTACTGCAAAGCACCGCACATGTTGGTATGGTCGCCGGCCGGCAGCCTCGCAGCGGCCCGCATGACATTTGTGGGTAGAAACCAACGCTAGTGGGGAGTTAGGCCAAACATTAATTAGACCACCTGTTTTCTGGGCCATTGACCACTTTTCTAGACGCGTCTGCAGGCGCTCGGCGCCCTCGTCGCCCGCCTCCTCGAGGCTGCAGTCCTTCATGCGCTGGCAGCCCGTCCTTGAAGTTAAAAGTGTGCCGGCTCTCTCTGCCAGGGCCGAACCGACATGCCGAATTGCACGCAGCAGAAAAGCGAACCCGTACCACAGCAGCACTTGATACCCCATGCACACGGTGTTGCGCATGCGGCTGCACGACTGTGAACGGGCGTCCCAGGTGCCGCAGATAGCGTATTATCACAATGGCCGTTACTTGCCGCGGCCACTGCACCGGGTGGGTGGATATGAACAGGACGGACGGCACACCGCCCAGGCGTGGCAAGCCACAGTGCGCATGAGGGACACTGCCATGCTAGTGGGCCATGATCTGATTGCGTGCATGGCGTGGTGCAAACAGCATTTGAGCCACAAATACGCCTCTACAGGCCCCTGGTGGGTGCATGCAGAGTTTGGGAGCTTTTGGGCAAGCTCAACACGCAGTCGGGGATAAACCCGTGCTAGTGGGCATAGCCATGGGACACTTAATACGCTTTTTTCCCCACCCAAAACGGTATAATCGCATATAAATGTTTTCAACCCATGAATACGATTATAAAATGCAAGTCGCCTCGGTTTCCACCCACATGTATTTTAAGAACTGAAAAAATAATCGTCAAGGTATAATCGGTGGGTGGAAACCGAGGCGACTCGCATTTTATAATCGTATTCATGGGTTGACAACATTTATATGCGATTATACCGTTTTGGGTGGGGAAAAAGCGTATTAAGTGTCCCATGGCTATGCCCACTAGCACGGGTTTATCCCCATTAGTGGGTGGAAACCAACGCTTTTATCCCCATTAGTGGGTGGAACCCAAGTCACCCACCAGTTAGCCCAAGAGACGCGCACGGCCACCCAGATGATGCAATGAAGTACGCATTGTAACGCGGCGAGGCTGGTGGCAGCAACGCGGCAGGCTCCCAGGCGAAGCAGGACAGTGAAGCGTCCGCAGTAAGGCAGCAGACGCCCCAAATGCGTAAGCATGCAGCACATGGCAGGCGGCGACAATTTCACAGGCAGTGGCGGGGCACTTGATTGCCTCATGGTGCCTCATGTTGTCAACCCATGAATACGATTATAAAATGCGAGTCGCCTCGCGCAGTACGGTACCGAGTGTGTATGCTATTAACCTACTCAAGGAGAGCTCTGCCCGTGGTGGATATCGAGGCGGTTGGCAAAAAAACAAGGCATTACTTGCCTGCAATTCAACATGGAGTGGGTTGCCGTGGCAAAGGTCTGGGCATGCCCTGGGCGCCGTGCTAAGACATACAGCCTGCGCTAGTCCTGTCACTGGGAGGGGTAAGGCTTGCAGGTGATGGGAAGTCACTCTTGCTGCTAACCCTGACTAAGTTTGTGCTGTGCGCCTTCCCTGCATCGCGCTGACCTTGCTATGACGAAGAATTGTCCAGTCCCACTGCCCCACCCTGCTGGTTGTGGATAATGAACGATTCTGGCCAGCTCTGGAGCTCTCAGCCGCAAGTAACAGACTCTGGCCAGCCACCCCTATAGAGCGGAGTACCCCTTATTGCTGAACTTCAAGAGCCTTGCGAGCTTGGGCGTGCGGGCGGGCGGGCGCGTGGGCGGCGCGAGGTACAGGCATCTGCGCAGCTTGGGGTGCCCGACAAAAGACACACGCTGTCTAAAGCAACACTTTTAGAGGGTTGTAGCACGGCCAGGCATCGCAGACTCTTGCTTCCGCTTGGCGCTGCTCGCGCTGGACGCCTCTGGTGTCGACACCACCTGGGATGTGGTGGCCAGCACTAGCGAGCTGCTTGAGCATTCCGAGCAGCCCTGCGAGCATGCGCGCCTGGCGGAGGTGGTGGCAGCGGGGAGTTGCAGGTGCACAGTGCAGCAGTGCAGTACAGACAGCACGGCTGCGAGCCGCCTCGACGCGCCGCTGAACGGGTCTTCTGCGCAAAGCTCCTGCACAAGGCGCGAAAGGGCGGGAAATCAGTGACTTCACCCACGCTGAGGGTCACTGGCCGGCACTGGCACGTGCCCATAAACATCCCCTTCCGTTACCTGGTGTACAACTGCGGCAAGGATGAGTGGGGGGATGCGGGAGACCCTGTTCGTGCAATTTGATGCGACGGCTTGCAGCTGAGCAGAGGGCGATGGCGCAGCAAAGTCCAGCTCCCTGGGAACATTTTCTCCAGCGTTGGCGGCCAGTGCATCGGAAAGCACGTCGATGCTGTTCACGGGCTCGCTTGCGTCCCCGCACACAACCTCGCCGCGGGTGTGCACCAGGTTGACGAAGGGGATGCTCTTGGGCACGTGCCAGTCCACCGGCCAGTGACCGTCATCGCGCGCGAAGCTCTGAGCTGCTTTGCCCTTGCGCGCCTTTTTCAGGAGCTCCGCGCAGAAGACGCTACTGTGCTTATCGTCGAGGTGGTGCTTGCGGCCGCGCTGTCCGCGCTGCACCGCACTGTGCGCCTGTTGCAGCTGCCCCGTGCCACCACCTCCGCCAGGCGCGCTTGCTTGCAAGGCTGCTAAAGTGCTCAAACAGCTCGCTGGTGCTGGCCGCTGCGTCCAACGTGGTCGCGTCACCGGAGGCGTCAAGCGCGAGCAGCGCCAAGCAAAAGCGAGAGGCCGCGACGCCTGGCTGCGCGATGAATCTCTGCAAGTGTCCCTTGAGGCAGCGGTCCGCCTTTTCGTCGGGCGCCCCAAGCTGCGCAGGTGCCTTTTTCCTGCGCCGCCGCGGGCGTGCCGCTGGTGCCCTGACGCCCAGTACCGGCGCGCGCTCTGTCGGGCGCCTTCTGAGCGCACGCCTTTGCACCCCCTCCGCCCCACTGCCTGATGCCCGCCGACCGCGGCTGCCCTGGCCGCTGCTGCTTTTGCTCCCGCTTATTGGGCCGCTCTCGCTGCTGCTGCTGCTACCGCGGTCGTGGCTGCTTGCGCTCTAGCTCTCGCTGCCGCTTGTGTCTCTAAGACAAGGGGAATACACTCCGCTCATGGGGGTGGGTAGCTAGGCAAGTCTGCCACACGCCTGAAATGCCGGCAACCCTGCAGCTGCGCTTGTTTGTGCCAGAATTGTACTTCGCAGGAGGCAAATTGACGTCCCATCACCTACAAGCCTTGGGACCCTCCCAGTGAGAGGACTAGCGCAGGCTGACATGGCGCCCAGGGCATGCCCACACCCGCTGCCACAGCAGTCGTATACACCCACACTGGCGCATGGCGTTGCGCTTGCGGCTGCATGACGGTATACGTGCGGTTCCAGATGCCGCAGGCCATGGCTAATGCACCGGACAAGACGGACGGCTGCCCGGGCCTTGCAACAAACAGTGCGCATATGTACAACTGACGTGCTAGTGGGTCCAAATCCAACAGCCTACTTGTTGCAATGAAAGCTGTGACTACGACGGCAAATGCACGACGTGCGCCTCTAATCACTGCTCAAGCTGCATGTCAGGTGTGAAGGCCTAGAATGCAGCCGGCAGAAGTTGGCTTGGGACCGATATTGGCTTACAACAAGAAAACCTTGCGACTGCAGAAGCATTGCAGCACAGGAGGAGCACGGTGATTCCCTCTATCAGCTTGCCTCGCAGCCTAAAACCGTGGAGCGCTTGTGAATGAAAACATATGTTGGGGCTTCGGTTGGGGTCCTGCAAGGCCTCTCCAGACAATGTCTTCTCATGTTACAGGTCAACTCTCTTTCAGGGCACCCTTCAGAAGGCTTCAGCTTGTCGTTGAGCGCAATGCCTGCCTAGAAGCAAGTTAAATCACGTGGTGAAACATCAAATGCGTAATCAAATGCAAACCTATACTGGACGAGCAACATAGCTAATCTGCGGTCACGCCAGACTGAACATCACCAAGATGGCAGCATGAGAAGCAGCCTCATCTCCTGGCCACTTGCACCGCACGATAGCACAGGCCGCCGTTGTTCTTGTAGTTGGCAGCACAGGCCTTGATGGCTTCAAAAATTGGCATGAGCCCGTCTTGCGCATAGAAACGCGCATGTTCATTGCCAGAGCTCTCTGCCACACCTCGGACGATGAGGTAGGCAGGCGCCAGAGCGTTCCAAACTGCAGCCACACGCACAGGTGTCATAGCATCCTACTTCTCTCCAAGTAGGTGCGTGCAAGTACTTTGTCAGTACACGGACAGCACGTACACGGCTCGCAACCATGCCACACAGTCAAGTACTACCCCATAAGGCATGCACGTGGCTGGGGCCTTACTGTCGACAACGGTGTCCACGCCGTTGACGAGGTTGGTGAGGAGGCCCGTCTGGTTCTGAAGGCGCCCTAGGGTCTGTAGAATGGTGGGATCGCTCTCAAGCGCAGCAAATATGGGCTCGTACACTAGCTGATAGCCTTGCGTCGGAATGCCTGCCGCGCACATTTATCCACAGTTAGCGTGCCAAGGTACTCAGATGCGGGCAACGCACGAGCACAGCTCTGCGTATAACACACCTGGGTCCTCGATCCACGACCCATTTGTGTAGTTCGAGATGAAGAGCTGCTGCGCAATGGCGCGCGCCAGGAGGTTTGGCTGCCATCCGGGAGGCTTGTGCAGCGCCCAGCTGTCCAGCACTCGCCCGTCGAGGGAGCTCACTTCCTGCACCAAAGGGGTTCCGGACACTCGCCACATGCGTGCTACACATGACAGCTCGAGGCTGGGCAGAGCAGGTGAGCTGTTATCAACAAAGCGCGCTGCACAACAACGCTGTGTGAAGAGACAGCAGGAGCTTGCCTCGCATCGAAAAGATGTCTTGTTGGCTTCGCAGCGGAGGTAGCCATGCTCAAGTGCCATGGCCTCCCAGTACGGCGGCGTGTGCGGATTGTAGCCCCAGCTCAGCTTGTAACCGGCATTGCCGATTACAACATGAACGGGGGCGGTTGCAGAGCTGTTGGCGTCCAGGTCCAGGCAGCGCTTCTTGTACACAGGGCATGTGCGTTCATACTTGTGGTCGTGCCCAGAGAATGTCACATCGACCTGCGCAGCAGGGTTGCCAAATGCCTGCCTCAGATTGTGCAAGTCCACCAGACCTGCTAGCAAGCATGCCACACACAAGCACCATCACATCCGAAGAACTACACGGTATGCATAGCTTCACCGCACCTGGTACAGAAAGAAGAGGTCCTCCAGCGCCAGGCGCAGGTCTTGCGCCACTTTCAGCACAGATGTGAAGCTCAGGCCAGAAGCGGAGCTGGTGTAGATCGGGCGGTGCAGGTTGACTACCAGCCAGGGCGTTACGGAGCGGTTCACCAGGCTCAGGTCGTTCAGTAAGAACCTGCGCCGTCACCCTGACTATAAAGGTACCTCAAAGTTGAGCACTGTCTAGACTCAGGAGCACACAGTTGCAATGCATGTAGGCGCCAATGTAAGACGGAGGGCGCACTCGAACTGGGACGACCCCGGACTGAAGTCCACCTCTGTGCAGAGGCTGACAAAGTGCATCTGCGCACGGACAGCACTGTCACGTGCTCGCGCAGAAGAGCCGGTGCGCAACAACTCTATGGGGAAGGCATGCGTGCACAGCATGCTGGCTTTGCAGCCTCTTGTTGCTAGATCAGCAGCAGACACTCAACGCAAGCGCGGCACATGCGGCGCACTGGACCGTAGTTGTAGCTATACCACTCGGGCGCTCGCCGCTGCGCCTGAGCATCAACCCACGGGTGTTCGCTCACTGGCATCAGCATGCGCTTCCAGAACGGCACGCCACACTCGCCACCTGCTGTCCACACAGAGTGAGTCCTCCAAAATCTTGCAAGGCAGTCCTGGCATCCACACAGTGCAAGTCCAAGAAGGCCCTTCCTTGAGTGGGGTTCCCTCCTTGGGCAGCGCTGTACCCACCTGAGTCGTTTGCCAGATTGGCGAAACGGTCGCCAGCATGGGGCCAGTCCCGCTCATGGTCTGCACCAGGAAGCAAGAGCTGTGACTCAGATGCATTACGGCACTCACGCCAGTTGGATCCAGCAGATTATGAGCGGCGAGGACGCTATTCCGCGCTCTATCAAGACCTCGTGTCAGGCGCGCATCAGGGACGGGACGCACTGCCCGGCACCAGCATGAAAGGCATCCGCGATGCCAGTGGCTCCACCTGATCCATAAACACGTCCCATTGCGCCAGCATGCCTCTGCCGCAGCACGTCACACATCAGTAGCCATCATGCGGCCAATATTGTACAACAGACGGACACAGGCACCCTCGGCGCGTGCATCCAGTCTTGCACAGGCGTGTGCTTTTCACTGACTGTAGTGTCAAGCCTGCTGAGAGCGGCAGGCAAGGCACCTGGCATAACTGGCATCCCCGTTGAGCAGCAGCAGCGTCCGATTGTTGGCATCAGCCAGCAGCCTCCGAGTCGTCAGAGCTGCTGCGCCTTGCTGCGTCTCCGAGTCCAGAATGAAGTCCGTGTACAGGTCAAACGTCTGACGGCCCCCACAAGCCTTGCTGCATGTCACATCTGCCCAGCCGGCTGCACAAGTGGACACCGACAGGATCAGCCTGCTCCACCAAATGTGCACAGAGCGCTGCGTCGTGAAGTGTATTTCAACAAGGCGCAGGTGAGCGAGTGCACCTGCTGCATGGACTGGTTGTTGTAGGACGTATTTTCGCGCACGTGGTTGGCATTGACTTCCTGGCTCGCATCCAGTTGTGCATGTCCCAAGTCCGCCACTGCCAGAAACCGGACCGTCGCCTCGGCGCCCGGCGGTGGCGGCGTGACAAAGCTGTGTGTGCCGCTGTACCCCAGCTCCTGCAACGCATGCCGGTGGACTTTGCATCATCCCGGGTCAGCACGATGCTCAGCAACACCACCAGCGCAGCGCCACCAGCAGGACGACCACCAGACCCGTCAGGCAGGGACTCCTTTATCGGCGAGGCTTGGGAGTGATAAATGCTTACCGGGTCGCCGACTTTGTAGTAGTACTGCGTGCTCGGCGTCAGGGGCGCCATGATTGCGTAGTTCAGCGCGCCCGGGCTGATAAACCCGGTCGTGTTGGCCGGCGCCCCGCACATATCCGCCACTGTGTAGGTCAGGAAGCTCCCGGCCGCATGCGCAGACAGGGCGCTAGCAGTCGTGCCCCAGGCCACCTCCGGCCGCCCAAAGTCCCTGGTCGTCCACTGCACGGTGTACCCGCTGCGCACGCGTATGCCGATCAACGCCGGAACTTGCCAATGCAGGTGCACCTCGCTCACGGAGTGTACGCAGTGTGCCAGGCTGCCAAAGCGGTGCTCACAGCAGGCCGCGCTGCGATGCGCAAGGCCTGCTGTGTTGCGCCAGGCAGCTTGAGCGCGTGCATGCAACAAATGCTGCATGAAACAGGCTGTGTGTGCGCCGCGCACCGCTCAGCTGCGGCAATGGCCAGATGCAGGTGCTGTGGGTTGTTTGGGTCCTGCAGACGCACGGGGGCGCTGCGCGCGAGGACGCGGCTTGCGGAAAACTGCGTGGCGCGTGTCACATTCCGGAGAAAGAGGGCGACGACGTCCTGCCTTTGATTGATCAGGCGGAACCTGCGGCACACACGGACACGCTGAGCAGACTGTTGCCGCCCACGCCGCCACAGCGCCTGCAAAATGAGCCAGCAGCTGATAAGGGGGGGCCGCGGCAGGAAGCAGCGGCGGCACAGAGCCGGGCGCCCACGTGTGCGAGCCGGCGCCGTTGGCCGTGTAGCCGTCTGCGCTGGCAGCCCACTTGTACTTGATCGGCAGGTTGAGCTGTGGGTCGGATGCGTTGGCCAGGAACAGCGCCACCATGTCGGTGCGCGCCGCCCCCACGGCATCGTACTGTGGGACGACCCACGCCACGCTCACGAAGTCGCCGTTTGTGAAGCTGGAGGCGTTGAATGCTATGCTGGGCGCAGGCGCGGGCCCGGGCGCGGCGGCCGGCAGCAGGCCCGGCGCGGGCGCCGGCAGCACGGCCCGCGCCGCCCCGGCGCACCCGCTCGCGCAGAGCCCCAAACCCAAGGCGGCAGCAAGCAGCACGCAGTGCGCCCTCCACACACAGCGCCTGCGAGACAGCAGGGGTTGCCGTGAGGAGGAATGCTTCTATTGTACCTGATGGCACCTGTTCCAGGTGGCAGCTCTACACAAATCATGCATGCCTCCACTGCGCTCGCACGTGCTTGCTGAGCACGCAAGACCCCACGGGCGCGTGGCGCCCCGCCAACTACAGCCGCAGGCCGGGCGATGGCGGTCAGAACACTCGGGCAGAAACTGCAAGCACGTCAGCAGCCCGCATATCAACACACGCTCTCTCGCCTCGGCCAGCAGAGGTCCTTTCGCGTGCGGCTGAAGGGCGCACAGCTGCATTGCCCTCACGCCATGAGCACTCTGCTCTGTACGAAGCACGCTGCGCCCTGTTATGTCAAGAACTTGAGACCAGCAAACATACGATCCGTAAGCTCCTTACATCGGTGTCGAACGGGCAGCGTACTGAGCTGGAGGGCCACTGGAGCAGGCTTTTTTTGGGGAGAGAGGCCTCTCCCCGCAAAGGCTTGCGCGATTAAGCTGCACTGGCGGTCAGGCTGCCATAGCCCACTTGAGCAGGCGCAGCAGCTTGGCTTCACAGCACGCGACTGCGTGTCACATCCTGGTACACCAATCTGGGCTGCAGGCGGGCGCACGCAAGGAACGCCCCAGCAAAGCTGCAGCAGTGGCAGGGCCGCCCCGGGCGCGCCGGCCCCGGCCGCAGCCGCCAGCATGAAGCGGCGAGCCAAGGCAAGAGGTCCAGCCGCGGCAGATGTTGGTGGGCCAGATGAGCCCAGCACGTCATACCGGCCCATGGGGGCTGCCCTCACGCTCGAAGAGGTGCGCGAGGGGCGGCTTGTGCGATTGTGCGCGTGGGGATGGCCACCCCCCCAACGGCCGCCCGCCGCCGTGCGCAGATTGAGGCGGACGAGCTCACGCGCGTGGCCAAGGAGAACTGGTCCAGCGAGGCGCGGGCGGCTGCGGCCCCGCCGCCCTTCCGGCCGGACCTTGTGGACAAGGTGTACGCGGCAGAGCTGGGCGGCGGCCCTGCGCCGCAGAAGCTGAAGCGCGTCATGCTGCTGGAGATCTCGCAGTACCTGGAAAACTACCTGCTGCCGCACTTTGACGCCGAGGCGTCCACCGACGCGCACGTCATGTCCATCTTGGTGCGCTGGTGGGCGCTGGTCGGCGAGGCGCCCCGGGCGCGCGGGTTGGACGACGCGCTGAGCACGTAACGCGGCGGCGCGGCGCGGCAGGTGATGGTCAACGAGAAGTTTCGCGAGAATGTGCCGGCGTGGGGCGGCTTTGCGGCGCGGCTGGAGGCGCTGCCGAGCCTGTTTGAGCGCATCCTGGCGCTGCGCGCGCCGTGCGCGGGGCCCGGGGGCCGGCCGTGGCACACGCACGAGCGCGTGACGTACCTCCTGTTCGCCATCCACGCCTTCCAGAGCCTGGAGAATGAGGCCGTGCGGCGCCAGGTGCTGCGGCTGGTGTCGCTGCCGCTGTGGCATGCGCTGTCGCGCGGGCGCTTGCAGGTGCGCCCAGGGCCGGCCCCCGAGCTGTTTTGCGAATGAAGTCGGCACTGGGCGTGGGCGCAGGCGTCGGCTTGTCACCCCTACACAACCACAGGCCATCACGTCTGAGTCAAGAGCTGCCGCCCTGGACAGACAGACACGGGGGCAGCCAAGACGCAGTGCTATGCAAGCATGCGTGAGCGCCGGCCGCCCGCGCGCAGCTGGAGCTGCAGACGCACGAGATGCTGGTGAAGCACTGGCGCAGCCTGGCAAGGAGAGAGGCGCGGGCAGCCAAGGAGGCTGGCGAGGCGCATGTGCCTGCTGCACAGCGTCCGGAGGCGGCATACATTCCGTCGCTCCTCTCGGAGTACCTGGAGGCGCGTGCGCCGCTCCTGCGCCATGCTGCCCAGCGCCTCTGTCTGGTCGAGGCACTGGCAAATGGCCCCTTGTGTATAAACATCCTGCCTGAGCCTCGTTGTGGTAGGCACACGTCACAAGTAGTGGATGGTGTGCCTGTCCGGGTTTGCGCAGCGTCCTGCCTGACAGCAAGGCCTCCGGTGTCAACCCCCGCGGCACTGCGGGCGCTCCAGGTGCTGAAGGCGATTGTGCCGGAGGCGGCGGAGGGCGGCGCGCCAGCGGGGGCCGAGGACGCGCCGCTGGACCGCCAGCGCCTGCTGTTCTGCGAGCGCTTCCTGGAGTTTGCGGTGGACCTGCTGAGCCAGCTGCCAACGCGGCGCTTTGTGCGGACGCTGCTGGACGACCGCGCGCTGCTGGTCAAGTGCCGGCTCTCCGGCCTCTTCCAGCACGCCCATGGTGCGTCGGCCGCTGCAGCCGCGTGCGCGCGCTGCTGTGCCCCGCGTGCAGCGGACGCGAGCTTTTGGGCGTGTGCTGTCAGAGGTTCAACCTCTGACAAAGCAGCAGGCACGGAGGAAGGGGCTGTACAGGCGTGCGTGGCGCAGTGAAGACCTGTGCTGCCTGCGCCTGCCAAGCGGCGCGCGCTGCTGCGGGGCGCGGCTTGGAGGAGCTGAACCAGCCAGCGCGGGCGCAGGCCACCTGTTCCGGCAGCTGGTGGACCTGCTCCACTTCTACCTGGCGTTCCCCATCGACGACCACACCGGCGAGCCGCTGTCGGATGCGGAGGTGACCGCGCGGCACTACACACGCCTGGTGCAGCTCCAGCGGCTGCTGTTCCGGCACCACCCCGGGCTGCGGGACCTCGCCCTGGCCAACTGCGGCACGCTACAGCGGCGCGACGTGCTGAAGCCGGCGCTGCTGGCCCTGCCCGCCGAGGAGCTGCGCACGCTCGCCGTGAAGCAGCTGCGGTGCGGCAGCGCCCAAAAGCTCGCCATGTGGGCAGCAGCGAGCGCGGCAACCATGTGAGCCTTCTGGCAGAGTGTCCTTGCTCCGGACGAGCGCAATGTGCATGTTTGCAGCGATGGGGACAGCATGCTAGCGTAGGCTGTGGCAGATCCGTACCCCTTTCTGCCTGCACACAGGGTGCGCAGGTGCATGTGTGCACAGGAAGAGAATGCTGCTGCATGGTGGGTCATGCTGTGCACGCTGCTGACACCCTTGTTTGTGGGCGCGCGCTGCGCAGGCTGCTCGCGGACGACGACCCGTGGGCGGATGACGAGGAGTTTGTGGCGGAGGTGGTGGTCGCCGCGTACGAGAAGCGGCGCGCGCAGACGGAGATCATCAACGCCATGCCCCTGTACCCGACCGAGAAGCTGCTGTGGGACGAGAACCAGGTGCCGAACGTGCAGTACACCGGTGCGGCCCCACGGGCTGCTCAGTCTGGGAGGGGCAGTGTGCGAGTACCGCAGCGCGTCCATCAAGGCTTGCCCTGGTCTTGACTGCATGGGTGCCGGGCTGCTATCATCCGCATGCGTTCTGCACCGGCGAGCCTGGCGCGCGAGCGTGTGGCCGGTGCAGGCGAGTCCTGCCTGGCGCTGCCCAAGCTCAACCTGCAGTTCCTGACGGCGCACGACTACCTGCTGCGCAATTTCTCGCTGTTCCGCCTGGAGGCGACGTACGAGATCCGCGAGGACATCGCTGACGTGCTGGGCCGCGTCGGCGCCACCTGGTGCGCCTCCCCGCGCACTGTGGGCCCAATGGGGTGTGTGCTCACATTGACGAGTGCACAAGCTTTTGAGTCCTGGTGGGTTGAAGCCTGCCTTGAGCCGAGCCAAGCTCGGCATGCTTGAGTGCAGGCACTGCAGCGTCACGGACTTTGCGAAGTCGACAGGAGGCGCCGGGCGGTCGCTGCCAGCCCACGTGTGGCTGTGTTCCAGCTGGCTGTGCAGTCGGGGCCCAAGTCGTGTGTCACAAGTGTGCGCTGCGCCAGGGACGAGGACGACGAGGACAAGGTCGTCTTCCGGGGCTGGGCGCGCATGGCGATGCCGATCGACAGCTTCAGCGTCGTGGAGGTCCGCAAGCCCAACGTGGGCGAGGCAAAGCCGGCGGCGGTGACGGCGGACATCGTCATCAACCCTGGCCGTGAGCGCCCGTCGCCTCTGTCACGCGGTGTGCGCGAGAGTGCAGCCGGAGCTTGAACACGCCTGCCCGACCATGGCGTGCCGCGGTGTAGCTGCAAGCTTGAACACCATATGTTTTCAAGGATGCTCAACAGGTATGAAGCGGCGTGCCATAACGTGCGCAGGCTTGCGCGGGGACGTGCGATCGGAGTGGGATGAGGCCAAGCAGCACGACGTGCTGTTCCTGCTCACGCTCCGCCCGCCGGCGGCCAACGCGCTGGCAGCCGCGCGCGCGGCGGGGCAGCAGCCCACGCCGGCCGAGCTGTACGGGCTGGTGGCCGTGCGCGGCTGCGAGGTTATCGAGGTGCGCTGCTCCGATTACCACAGCCTGCAGCCGCCTGGGATACGGTATACATTGCACGGTGTGCCTTTGCCCGGGCTGCACTCTAAAACTTGGTGTCCTGCGGTCCTGCGTCGACCTCCACTAAGCCAGCTGCGTGGTGGGCACATCATGACGTGTATGTCATTTTGCTTCTGCAAGCAGCAGCGGGTTTCCTGACTGTGCGTCTGTGTGACCCACCATGAGCCCGCTGGAGACAACAAGTGGCGAACATGCCGCGTGGGCGGGCTGCGCCGCGCAGGTCAAGGACGAGGAGGGCCGGCTGATGAACGACTTCACCGGCCGGGTGAAGCGCGAGGAGTGGCAGCCGCCCGCGGGCTTGAAGCGCACGCTTGTGGTGGCGCTGGACACCGCGCAGTACCAGCTGGACATGGAGGCCATGCAGGCCAGCGGCAGCGAGGACGTCTACTCCGCCTTCAACCTGCTGCTCCGGCGCAAGCCCAAGGCGCGCACGCGCCGCCGGCCTGGCGGGGCCGCGCAGGGTTGCGCTTGCGGCGGCAGCATAGGTGCCCGTGTGTGCCGTGTGGCGGAAACGAACTCCTCATGGACACCAGGTGTCAGTCTGGTGCCATCTGCCGGGACTGTAATGGCGCATGGCTGGGCGCCCCTTGTCAGGCGCGCCCCTCTGTCATGTAGAGGGAGCAGCTTATATACAGCATAAGCTGGCGGTGCTGCAGCAGTCCTGCCCTGCCTGCCTCGCGTCGAGCATGCGCGGCGCGCCGCGCGCGCCGCAGGAGAACAACTTCAAGGCGGTGCTGGAGAGCATCCGCGACCTGATGAACGAGGAGACTGTCATGCCCGCCTGGCTGCACGACATCTTCCTGGGCTACGGCGACCCCGCGGCCGCGCGCTACACCAACCTGCCCGACACGCTGGGCACCATCGACTTCAAGGACACCTTCCTGGACGCCGCGCACCTGCGCGCCAGCTTCCCGGGGCACGCCGTGGAGTTTGCGCGCGCGCCCGCCGCGCCCGGCGGCGCCCAGGCGAACGGCTCCGCGCACATGGACGTGGACGGCGAGGCGGAGGAGCCGCGCCCGCCCTTTCGCGTGACCTTCGCCCGCGCGCCGGCCGCCGCCGCGCCCGCCGCCGCGCCCAAGACCGGCAAGCGCAAGGTGGCCGTCAATTCCCGTCGCGCGCGCAGGCCGACCGCCTGCGCCTGCACAAGCCCCCTCGAGGGTCTTTGCTCTCACACCGTGGTGCGCTGGACAGGGCGCCCAGGAGGCCGCCGCCGACGCCCCGGAGTCGCCGCCCGCCGAGCCGCCCAGGCTGCTGGTGGAGCCGTACCTGCCGCCCGACCCGGGGCCCTACCCGCAGGACAAGCCGCCGGAGAACACCGTGCGCTTCACGCCTGTGCAGGCGCGCCGCCAGCCCTCTCGCTGATGCGCTGCGGATGGAGCGGCTCGCTGCGGCGGGCGCGAGGCTGGCTGCAGACCAAGCAGTGCGCCTTGGGGAGCCGGCTGCACTTGCGCTGCAGGCAGATGTGACAGGCCTGCATTTGCAGCAGCGGTGACACTGCGCTGGGCGGCCAGGTGGAGGCGATCCGCGCGGGCGTGCAGCCGGGCCTGACCATGGTGGTCGGCCCGCCGGGCACCGGCAAGACGGACACGGCGGTGCAGGTCATGCATGTGCTCTACCACAACTGCCCGGGTCAGCGCACCCTGCTCATCACGCACTCCAACCAGGCGCGCGCCTTGGCGAGAGGCGCCTGTACCAGGACGCCCCCGGGCTGCTGAGGTTTTACCGTGCCTTGCAGCATTGGGCGCAGTGCGGCAGACCTTGCACCTCAGCTGCAGCAGTGCTGCCGCGCTCCGTGCCGATCGCGCGACTGCATGCTCCGCTCCGCTTGACTCGATGCCGCGCCCCGCCTCGCAGGCCCTCAACGACCTGTTCGAGAAGATCTTGCAGCGGGACGTGCCGGCGCGCTACCTGCTGCGCCTGGGCATGGGCGAGCAGGACCTGGCGACCACGTCCGACTTCTCGCGCGTCGGCCGCGTCAACGCCATGCTCGCGCGCCGCCTGGAGCTGCTCGCCGAGGCGCGCTCCGCCTGACGGCGCACGTCCAGTGTCAAAGCGGGGTCGGCGCCGTGCCGTGATGGGCGCGCCGCTGCCCTCAGGCGCGCGGCGCGCGCGTCGTGCCAGCCAGCGCGGTCAGCTGACCAGCGCGTGGCCGCTCGCCAGGTGGAGCGCCTGGCCAAGCAGCTGTCGGTGGTGGAGGATGTGTCGTACACGTGCGAGACCGCGGCGCACTTCTGGCTGCTCCACGTGCTGGCGCGCTGGGAGAAGTTTGTCACCGAGGTCGAGCGCCGGCGCACGGCCGAGTGCGTGCAGGTGTGCTGCCTCTGCTGCACTGACAGGCGCTGTGACACGGTCTCCCAATGTCGGGCCTGTAGTGGCTGGCCTCAGCCAAGCAGCACATGCTCTGAACAGACACGCGGCCGCCCTTGCAGGAACACCGCTGGGCCCTGTGCTGCCCAGTTCCAATCTGACTTGATGTTGGTAGCGCTTTTTTGAGCGCGCATGCTGCCAGAGAGGAGTGTCAGGCGTGGGAAGCGCTGCCGCTTGCACGCGGGCTGAGCCGGCTCGCCTGCGTGCAGGACCTCTTCCCGTTCAAGGCCTACTTTGCAGACGCGCCGGGCGGGCTCTTCAAGGGGCGCTCCTTTGCGGCCGACATGGAGCGCGCGCGCGGCTGCTGGCGCCACCTGCGCACCATGTTCCAGGAGCTGGAGGAGTGCCGCGCGTTTGAGCTGCTCAAGGCGCGCACTGGCCCGCGCCTGGGGAGCTTGGCTGCAGCATGCCCACAAGGGAAGCTATGCTGCGCGGCAGCGTGTGCCCACCATTTCGTGCTGGAAAGGTTGGCAGGCGGAGCGCACGCATGCAGCGCGGTGTGTGGCTGTCAGCGCTGCGGCGGTCGCATCGCGCAGGGCCAAGCGGACCGCGTCAACTACCTGATGACCAAGCAGGCCAAGATCGTGGCGATGACGTGCACGCATGCGGCGCTGAAGCGCCGCGAGTTCCTGGAGCTGGGCTTCAAGTTTGACAACCTGCTCATGGAGGAGAGCGCGCAGATCCTGGAGATCGAGACCTTCATCCCCATGCTCCTGCAGGTGGCCGCCTGCGCCCCCGGAGGCGCCATGCCTCCGCCCTGTCAGCGGAGCGCGGAGTGTTTGGCTCTGCTGCCATGAGCTGGTGTCTCCGCACCCAACTCGTGCTGCTGTTGGAGTGCGCCCGAGCGTTGGGCGGCTGCGCGCGCAGCGACAAGACGACGGCGTGGCGCGCCTCAAGCGCGTGGTGCTGATTGGCGACCACCACCAGCTGCCGCCGGTGGTCAAGAACATGGCCTTCCAGAAGTTCAGCCACCTGGACCAGTCGCTCTTCACGCGCTTTGTGCGCCTGGGCACGCCCTACATCCAGCTCAACGCCCAGGTGCGGCCTCCCGGCCCGGCGACGCGCGCGCGGGGCCGCCCCCAGCTGTGCGCATCTTCTTTTACGGATCCCGCCGCGGCACGCGTCCGCGCCTCACACCGAGTGTGCGGCTGCGCCGCGGCTGGCGAGCAGGGCCGGGCGCGGCCCAGCCTGGCCAAGCTGTACAACTGGCGGTACCACCAGCTCGGCGACCTGCCCAACGTGACGGGCGGGCCCGCGTTCCTGCGCGCCAACCCCGGCTTCGCCCTGGACTTCCAGTTCGTGGACGTGCCCGACTACCAGGGCCAGGGCGAGAGCGCGCCCATGCCTCACTTCTACCAGGCGCGGGGCCTGCCGGCGAGCGAAATATCACATGGGCTTCTCCGGCCAGACCTTGCTTGGGGCGTGCCGGACGACTCCAGGCAGGGGCCGAGCTGCAGGGATGCGGGCTGGCCTGCAAGCCGGGCGCGGACGCTGAGTCGCGGCATGCGCAGCCCGGCTCCTTGCGGGAAGCCGCACCCGCGGCAGCCAGAGACGAGGCGGGTGTGCGGCGCGCGCAGAACCTGGGCGAGGCGGAGATGGTCGTGTCGGTGTACATGTACATGCGCCTGCGCGGCTACCCGGCGGCGCAGATCTCCATCCTGTCGCCGTACAACGGCCAGGTCGCGCTGCTTCGCGACGTGGTCGAGCGCCGCTGCGCGCAGCACCCCGCCTTCGGGCGGCCGCACAAGGTGCACGCGCGCGCTTTGGCGGAGGCGCTGCCCGGCCGCCTCTTAAACAGGCTAGCGGGGTCGGGCGTGACGCGCGCGGGCGCGCGCGCGCAGGTGGCGACGGTGGACAAGTACCAGGGGCAGCAGAACGAGTATGTGCTGCTGTCGCTGACGCGTACGCGGGCCGTGGGCCACATACGCGACGTGCGCCGGCTGGTGGTGGCCATGAGCCGCGCGCGCCTGGGGCTGTACGTGTTTGGCCGCGCTGCGCTGTTCGCAAACTGCTATGAGCTGCAGCCGACCTTCACGCAGCTGCTCGCGCGCCCGACGCAGCTGCTCCTGCACCCGAGCGAGACGGTCGCGGTGCGCCAACGCGCCTGGTGTGACGTTATGCGAGCCGGCAGCTGGTTTGCGCTTGTAGCATGTGGACGCCATGTAACGGGGATGGGCGCGTCAAGGTTATTGCGCATGGCTGCGTGTTGTGCGGCCGTGGTCACGGCACAACAGCACGTAGTTACATGCGCTGTCATGCACGCTGCTTACTGTCTCAATGAGCAGGTCTTGCACAACCTGCGGTGCTGTGTGGGCAGGCCTGCGAGCGGGCGGTGGGCGACGTCGGGAGGCCGCTCGCAGTGAGCGGCGTGGACGCGATGGGCGCCATGGTGTATGCCATGACAGCAGAGTGGGAGCAGCAGGCGCATGCTGCGGCGCTGGCGCGCGCCGCGATCCCTGCACCTGTGCCTCCGCCACGTGTGCCGGATGGGACGCCCCCAGCCGCACAGCCGCCTGGCAGTGCTGCAGCGGCGGGCGCCGAGGCAATTGCAGGGGCAACTGCTGCCGCAGGCCTGGCAGAGAGCGGTGCTGGGGAGGCCGCGGCTGGGGCGCGCGGCGACAAGGCTGCAGCCGTGGGCATAGGGGAGGTGATTGACCTGGTGCCCGGCCTTGACAAGAAGCAGTAAGCAACGCTGTTTGGCTGGTCATGACTTGTTTTCCGGTCCTGATTTTGGTTCTGTTCAGTCAGTGTGTTTTGGGCCCGAACTACCACGCTTGAACAGCTTTGCTCTGCGGGTGTTGTGCCCTGCTGTGCAAATAGACACTAGCAACATGCATGCAAGGTGCATGTTGACAGGGAGCGAGCGCCCTGCTGTGAGATTGCCGGTTGTCCCCATGTCAGCACTCCGCTTGTAGCAATTACAAGAACTGTCTAGTGTTCACGTCCGCCAGACAGGAGTACTACCCAAGGGGCTTTGCTGTTGCACTGGCTGACTCCAGGATGGGCATGGTGCTGAGGTCCGCTATCAACAGTGCTGACACCACCGTGCCGGCAGGCAGAGTCCCGCTTGCCTGCACACCCACACGTGAATGTCACAGGAAAACAGATGCACCAAGACAGAAGCACACGAATACCGTTTCAGCTGCGCCTCAGCAATGCGTCTGCACCAGGGTGCACCTGGGGAAGCTCCAGCAGCGCATTGGCCGAGCGCATGCTGAGCAGGCGGCTGCTGATCTGGCCGCCGGTGCTCTCCGCCACCAGCTCGCCGCCAACTTCGCCCTCGGCCGAACCTGGGCGCCTGCACAAGAGCGGCGCAGTCATGGCAGTCATCTGTTAATGCCGACTGCTCTGAGCTTGGCGCAGCGCAACACAGTTTCCAGTGCTTGCGGCGATGCGGTCGGCGCCCTTGCAAGGCAAGGCCAGGACGCCCTCGCAAGGGCACAGCAAGCAATCGCTGGGAAGGTTCAAGGCCGCGGTGCGAACCGCGCCCAGCGCAGCGTCGCGCGGTGGTACTCGGGCCGCTCGGGGTCTAGCCTGAGGGGCGTCAGCAGCCGCGCATGCACTCGCCGCAGGCCTGGCTCCTGCGCATGTGAGCGTACCCACGTCGAAGCGCTGCTGCAAGCGGGAAGCCAGCAATCCACACCAGCCAAGCCAGGCTGCGCAAGGAGAGCAGACAGGAGGAAGGCCCGCACCGCCCAGCCCGCCAGCTTGCGCAGCGCAGGGAGGACCACCAGCGTGAAGGTCACGATGCTGCTTACAGGGTTGCCCGGCAGCCCGAACACGAGCAGGCGCCTGGTGCCGCTGCCCCCGGACGCCACGTCCAGCGTCGCAAAGGTCAGCGGCTTCCCAGGCTTCATGCGCACCTGTCCGCGCCAGCAGGCTCCACGCCGTCAGCGCAAGGGGGTGGCAATGCCAAAGCGCACACTCAGAACAGAATCCGGGACCATGCCATACGCATGCCGGAGAGGGCCGCTGTGCCCGTACATCACCTTGCCAAAGTGCACAGTGCCCCGGCGCTCCAGCACGGGCTTGATGAAGTCCTTGTCGCCCATGGACACGCCGCCTGGGCAGCGTGGAGGTGCCGCAGTCAGCACCGAGCGGTCTGCGCAAGGCTGCGCTCGATCCGCGCGGCACCCAGAGCCCCCCACCTGTCGTAAGCAGCACGTCCACGCCCGAGGAGACGGCCTCGTCAAACTTGGCCTCCACCTGCGCGCTTGCGTGGGTGTGGACTCGGCCGCATGGGCGGCTTCACTGCCAGAGTGCACGATCATGCCAGCCGAGCGGGCGCTGGCAGGCACCAGCCGACGCATGCGCGAGCGGGGCCGGAGGGCACGTACCAGGCCGGCCTCGTCCCCAGCAATGCCCAAGTCGACGACACGTGCTCCGGCGGCCAGGGCCGCTGCTGCCAGCATGGCTCGGTTCGCGTCGCGTATCTGGCCGGGCGCCAGCTTTTGTGCGCTGGGCTCAACCAGCTCGTCGCCTGTGGACAGGACGCCCACGCACGGCTGCCTGCCCACCTGCAGCAGCGCCCGCAAGCGAGGTCATACGCACACGTACACACACTGTGCAAGCCTGCCTATGCAGCACCAACCCATGGGTCACTGGGCACTGTGGGCTGAGCCTGACACCCACACCAGGGCGCACACGTAGCAGTGCAAGAGCATGGCCAGCATGCCAAAAGCCGACATCAGCCTGGCCTGGGGTCGTGGGTGGCTGGCTGCGGACCTGCAGCTGCGTGGCACCCACGCACGCTAGCAGCCCAACCTCGGCCGCGCCCAGCCTGTCGCCGCGCCGCAGCACAGCCTCGCCCGCCCGGATGTCTGAGCCAACCGCCCGCACGTCGTCGCCGGGCCCCTTCGCTGCCTGTGAGCAGAGCCTTTCATTTCAAGAATTACACAGCGGCTCAAGGGTCCTGGCAACGCTGAGCAGACTCCGCAGGGTGCCCGCCTTGAGTATGCGAACTCGCCGCTTGCCGCCGGGCTCCGCGGGCAGCTGCTCGGTGTTCTCAATCTGCACCACTGCATCCGCCCCCTCCGGCAGCGGCGCCCCTGCCCAGGGCAGGCAGCACTGTCACAGACCCGTGTGCAGCAGGCACGCCCGCCTGTCAGCAGCGTGACACAGGCACACCTGTGCTGATGTAAGCGACGCAGCCGCTGCTGAGGCGCCCTGGCGCTGTGCCCGCGAGCGCTTCAAACTCGACGACATAATCGCCCGGCCCGTCAGAAGAGCGGACAGCGTACCCGTCCTGCGCTCCGTACGGTCAGTGGCGCCAGGCTCTCCGCTGATGCGTGGATACGCTCGTGCATGCATGTTTCAGTGGCCAGGCTCCACCTTGATTGATGCTGGAAAGGGCGGCAGAGGCTCTGGCGCCCGGATGTCCTGCGCCAAGATGCGGCCCACCGCTTCGGCAAGGCCAGTCGCCTGCGGTGACAGGGCGTGCGCCTCACGGAGAACTGTGTCCTGGGCCTCAGGGATTGATATCATTTTGTACAAAGCAGCGGGCGTGGCCGGGCCCGCCATGCTGGCAAGGTGGGGGATGCGCTGCTAAGATGCAAAGACTGAATGAAGCAAGGCAGAGCCAGCTTGCAGCTGGTTGCGCTCCCGACCGGGAGCATAATTCTGACTCAATCCCGACTATAGGTGAGCGCATGCCCTGATTGGCTGGCAACCTTCCTGATAGTGATCATGGCTTGACAGGTGCTTGCCCCTGTTACATGGCACCACCATGTTGCATGGAGGAACGTCGAGCGTCGCAACGTCGAGCGTCGCACTACCTATGCAGCCACACTCCTCGCAAAACATGTCGGGCAACGCACAGCGGCTGCAAGCAGGGCACGATGGGTACATGCGCACACCGGTCGACACGTCGACACTGGTATCCAAACACACTGTGATGCCGTGCTCACCCGCCGTCCACCCACGGCTTGCTACCTACAGGGCCATGTGCTGCTCATTGTTGTTGCAGGCGCCTGCCACAGCAAGCCCAGCAGGCAGGCAGCGCAGCAGCGCCGCCGCGGGGGCGGGTGCATCAGCACGCAGGGCGAGCAGTTTGCTTCTGGCATAGGCGTGTCGCAGGGCGGCTGCCTTGCCAGTGTTGCCATGCTCGCAGGCAGGCACGTCGCCCCGTGATTCGCCACTGCCAAGTCCTGCCAGCAGCTCCGCCGCTGCCATGCCGGGGGCCTGCACAGCAGGGTCCAGCCCTCGCAGCGGCTCATGTGCATGCGCGCCTGCCCGCAAGGCGAGCAGCTCAGGCTGCGTATACTCACGGCGCGGGGCAACTGCCTGAGCAGGCACAGCCTGGGCCGCAGGCGGCTGTCCTGCCTGCGCGTCCGCGCCGCCCGGCTCTGCAGCAGCGCCATGCGCCGGCGGTACGTCCGGGCCCGCGCTGGCGCGCCCCAGGGCGCCCTGAAGGGCATCGCGCAGGTCGCGCAGCTCCGGGTGGTCGGGCGGCAGCCGCGCAGCCGCCAGCAGGGCCGCTTCGTGCAGGAGGCCCGCGCGCCTGTACACGCCCAGCGCGCCCAGCACGTCTGCCGCCGCCAGCAGGTGCAGCGCCGCGAGGTGCGCCTCGCCTGCGCGCAGCGGCGCCCGGCGCGTCGCTCGCGGGCGCGCCTGCCGCGCTTCCATGGGGCAGCAGCCCACCGGCCGAGCCTGTGCTCATGTGGGGGGCCTGTGATGGGCAGTGATGAACAGCAAGGCAGTGCTGGAGCGGATGCAGGACCGCGGCAACTGTCAGTGGCAGCGCCGCACCCTGGACCTCCAGCTGGGCGGCGAGCGCGCGCGCGGCGGCCGCCCACACTGCTCGGCCGCCTGCGGCAGCCATGCTCACAAAGTCTGCAGTGAGCGCCCCGGCGCCGGCCAGCGCGCTGAGTGCGCCGCCCACGTCGCCGCGCATCATCCGCAGCGCGGCGCAGCGCTGAGCCGCCAGCCCGCGCGCCGCGCCGCCCCCGCCGCTTGCGTCTGCACGCCAACGCCGCCCGCACTTAGCCTCTGCTGCCAGCGCTTGGCGGCCCCGCCGCCCTGCCGGCCGCAGCCGGTTGCACCTGATGCCATCTCCATGTGCAACAGCGGCATCTGGTGCTGCAGCAGCGTACCTGCTTACGCTCCAAAACACGTGTGCATACGACAGTCAGCTCGCAGGGCCATGCACACCCAACCACGATGCTCTTGTGCACATCTGTCCCTCTCGGGCCGCTGCAGCAATGGCAGTGACCACAGACCAAGACGCATGTGCGGTAGAGCTGACACGCGGCGCACCGGCGTCGGCACCTTCGGCAGCCGCATCCGCCATGTCGCGCAGAGTCACCGACGCGCCCAGCGTGCCAGACGACATGGCGTTCAGAGCAGCCTGCGCACGCCGGGGCGCGCACTTGGTTGTCCTGCGGGATCGCGCATGCACGCGCGCTCGCACATGCAGGGGCGTGTGCAAGCACACCCACCTGGCCACCATCGCGGGGCGCCAAGGGCTGTGTGCCGAGCGACTGCCTGCTGCCCCTTGCCGCTTTGCGAGGCGCGGCTGATGCTGCTGCGCTCGCGGTGTCCGAGACCTCCGCACGGCTCTCCGCTGCGGCACCAGCCGGTGCAGACGCGACATCGCCAGCGCCCGCGTCCCTTTTGCGCGCGCTGCCCGCGTCCCCAGGTGCGCTCCCGGCAGCACCCTGGCGCGCCGGTGCCGGGTGCGCTGCGCCTGCCACGGCACCTGCGCACTGGCCGCATGTCGCTGGCGCGTCCTGCTGCTGTCGCGGTGGCTGCCCCGCGCTGCCCGCTCCTAGCTGCTCGGCGGATGCGGGCGGGCTCCCTCCGGCCGCCTCCTGGACGCTGTGTGCGCCGCCCGCCAGGTGCCACGCCCGCAGCGTCTGGTCGTCTGCGCCCGTCAGCAGCGCCGCAGCTCCCGGGCCGCCGGGCAACCATGCAATGGCGCGCACGCGGCCAGCGTGCCCGCGCAGCAGCGGGCCCGGCTTCAGCCACGTGCCCACGACCTCAAACACCTGCACAGGCCGCAGGCCATGAGGCCCTGGTTGGCACGGGGGGCCGCACACCTACCCGCGAGAGCGGGCGCTGCGACACCGCATGGACACGATGGCGCGCCTGGACTGACGTGTCGCTCACTGTCGGCCGCGCCGCCAGGAGCCAGGGCGGCTGCGCGCTCCATGCCAGGTCCGAGAACCCGGCTCTGCTGGACCCAAGCAAATTGCGCGTCTCCACGGATCCTGCGCACCCGCGGCGGCCTGTCAGGGCCGGCGCGCCGCCGGCAGCTGTCACCGATGCTGCCGGGCGTGCTTGCCCCGAATCCCTGCAGGCGCAGCCGCGCAGCATGTGGCAGCACGTCACACGGATGCAGGCGCGCGCCGTCGTGGGCGAGGTGCAAGAATGCGATGCCGCCCTCGGGCCCGGTCGACGTCAGCGCAGGCCCCGGGCCGCGCACGGAGGCCCACGCGGGGTCGGTCAGGGCCTGTGCCGGAACATCGGGGCACCACTGCACGCAGCGCACTGCACCGGCGTGCAGGCGCTGGGTGCGGGCGTGCACGAAGTCGAGCGCAGCCTGCCCCAGCTCTGCGGCCGCTGCGGCGCTGCCACGCCCAAAGGTCCAGACCGCGATGCTGCCATCCTCCAGCCCGGCCGCCATCAGGCTGCGCGTGGGGTGCAGGCTGAGCGCGGTGACCTGCACTGCGGCAGCCCCCCGCGGCGCCCCTGGCGCCGCCAGCGGCCCCGACGCCAGCAGGTCGGCCGGCGCGCTCGCCAGCGCGGCCACGGCGGCCGCGCCGGAGCCGCGGGCCGCCGCCGAGGCTGCCAGCAGGCCCTCCGCATCCAGGGCGCCCCAGCTCAGCAGCCGGCCCTCGCCGCCCAGGGTCAGCAGCGTCGGCGGCGCGCCCCCGCCCGCGCCGCACTCAGGGCGCGCCCCGTCGCAGGAGGGCTCCGGGCCGCCAAGCGCCCACGCCACGCGGGTGACCGGCGCGGCGTGGCGCGCCTTGAACACGGCGCCGCAGTTGGCGGCCGTGTCAAACAGGCCGACCGCGCCGTCCTCGCAGCCAAACGCCAGGACGGCTGGGCTGGTCGGGTGCCAGGCGAGAGCTGTGGGCCTGTCCGTCAGGCCCTGCCATAGCATCGCGCCGCCCGCACCGGCTACCGCGCTCTTGCCCTGCACCGCGCACACCTTTCAGCGCATGTTCCTGCCGCGTGTGCTCCCAGGTGACCGTCGGGACTTGCGCAACGGACTGCACGATGCCAGAGTCGAGCTGGAGGCGGCCTCTTTACATGCGGACACGCAGCGCGGGGGGACGCTGCACGGCGCACGTCCGGGGAGCCGGGGTCAAGCACGCGGATGCTGCGGTCGCCGCAGCCGATGGCCACGGAGTAGGGCGAGCTGCTACGGACGGCCATCGCGTAGACATAGCCGCCCAGGCCCTTCACGCCCCAGGTCACCTGCCCAGTGCGTGACAGTGTGTGATGGGTAGCCAGCATGGGCAGGCGTGGGCATGCAGGCGCTCGCGCGGGCCAGCACCTTGGCGGCCTTCCAGGCGTCGCTGCGCGCTCCGCCGGCCGCGCGCGGCACCTGCCACAGCCGCACGGAGCGGTCCATGGAGGTGGTAATGATTTCCAAGCCGCGCGACGGCCCTCGCTCGGCAGCGTCGCCCGCCGCGCGCAAGCCCTTACCATTCCGCAGCCCGGCCGCCGGGCTGGCACCGCCTTCGCCCCGCCCCTCCGCGTCGCCGGCGGCAGGCGCGCACGCGAAGCCGCCGTCGCCGCCCTCGCCGGCGCCCGTCCCTGCCAGGGCGGCCTCGCCGGCCCGGCCAGGCGCGGGGGCGTGCGCGGCAGCATGCGCGTGCGCAGGCGCGATGTGGATGGAGAAGACGGTGCGCGTGTGGCCGCCGGGGATGCGCACGGGCGGCGGTGGGGCCACGCCAGCCTCGAGCGGGAGCGCGCAGGCGAAGAGCGCCCCTGCGATGCACGCGTACATTCGCGCTACGCCCGCGCCTGCGTCTAAGTTTCCAGTGCAGCAGTGAACACGCACCGCCGTAGCCGCTCGCAATAAGCCAGTGGAAGGCCGAGGGGCCACGTCGGCCGCCAGCCCCCCACCCCCCAGCGCCTGTGCGGTGCGCCCCGGCGCGATCCAGGCCGGAGTGCCCCGCGCTGGTGCTGGGATCGGACCCCACGGCGGCCCCATTGCCCGCCACGCAAGCACCGCCGCTGGCGGCCGGGCCCGCGCCCCGCCCGGGCCCGGCCTGCTGCGCTGGCTGCTCGCACATCCACCCGGGAGGCGCCCAAGCTGCGGCCAGCCACAGGCGGCCGCGCTGCGCCTCCGTCAGGCCCGGCGGCGGCTTGGGCAGCGAGACTGTGCAGATGCTGTCCGCCGCAGCCGCCTTTGCGCCAGGCCGCCCAGCCGCCTCCCCGCCGGGCAGGTGCACGGCGTACACGTGCAAGCGGCGGTCGCTGCCGCCGCTCGCCAGGAGCGTCCGCGGGGCGCCGGCGTTGGCCAGGCAGCCCGGCCCGGCCGCCGCGCCTGCCGGAGCCTGCCCGCCGCCCGCGGCGAGCCGCGCCTCCGCGTCCCGGTCCGCATGCTCGCCCGGCCTCTCAGCCTGCTGGACCGCACCGGTCTGAACGGGCAGCCCGCCCTCTGCGGCCGCCGCGCCCTCGCAGCCGCACCCCCCTGCATCCACAGGCGCGCCGCCCGCTGGCGCATCAGGGCTCCTGGTGCCTGCAGGCGCGCTTTCGCGGACGTCTGCGGCTGCAGGCGGGCGCTCCATGCTGCCGCGGCCAGCCTCGCCGCTCGCAGCCTCGTGGCCGCCGGCTGCAGCGTCGCGCGGCCCCGGACTCTCGCCGCTGGAGCGCTCAGCATGCGGCGGCAGGCGCACCCACGCCAGGCTGTGCACCTCGCCGCTGTGCTGCCCGAGCTGCGCCTGGACGCTGTCGTGCACGACATCCACGAGCAGCACGCGCCCGTCCGCAGCCCCAACCGCGACCTGAAGCGCAGGGGCGCCCGGTGTCCGCGGACGCCACCAACGCGCCCCATGCCAGCACGCTGTCTCGTGAACACGTGTGGGCACGGGCTCGCAGCGCCAGGTCGCAAATGCAAGCGCCCACCTGGTGGCCAGCCGACGGGTTGACCGCCAGGCAGACGATGGCCGCCTGCGCGTGCGAGCGCAGCCGCACGGGCCCGCTGTCCGCGGCAAGGAGGCGCCAGGTGAGGAGGCGGCCCTGCTTGTCGCCCAGCAGAGCCGTCGCCTCGCACCTGCACACACGCCTGGCAGTCGCGGCCGCCCAAAGCAGCCCGACCGGCGAGGACGGGACGGCGCGGCGGGCGCGCCTCAGTACCGCCAGAGCAGACGGCTCCGCAGGCAGGTTCTTTGCTGCGCGGAGGCACTTGCGGGCGCCGCAGTCCCAGACGCGGGCGCAGCAGTCTGCTGCGGCGGAGACCAGGCGCAGCGCGGCGCCCTGCTCCTCAGCAGCACCCGGCGCAAAGGCCACCGCGGTCACCCTGCACGCCGGCTCTCGAGTTGTGACTCAGTGGCAGAAGCACGGCAAGTGCGGGACCAGGGCGCACGCACCTGTGAGCGTGTGCGGAGAGCACGGCCACGCAGGCACGCGCCGCGGGCTCGATGAGCACGACAGCGTTGCGCGACGCAAACGCACACACGCTGCCGTCGGGTGCCCAGTCCGCGACGTGCGCGCCATACCTGAGCAGACCGGGTGCCAAGGATGGCTGTCTGCTCTCAGTAACAAGCACCGTGTGAGGCAATCCCCATGGTTAACAGCGGCTGCGCGTATGACCCACCAGTTTGGCGACGACGGCAGCACCACGGTTGCCTGAGGCGCGCTCAGAGTGGCGGGCGAGTCATTGGCGGCAGCCATCGCTGCTAATGCTAGCATGCGCATCAAAGCTTGGCCTGCGCTCGCCGCAATCAGCAGGCCGCACACCACAGCCAATCTGCCACCGCCTGCAGCGTGAGTGTGTGCTGTGTCCGGTCTGCGTGAGGTGGTGGCAGATGTTGCCTACATCTGCCATGCATGGCGACATCTCTGGTGACATCCAGAGCCTGTCGTACACTTCCCAGAAAAAACAACTTCCCCGGAGTGGAGCCTGTCGTGTGACTCGCACCACTGCAAGCAACCTGCCTGATAGAAGCTTGAGTTGCGCGTTGAGTCCTGATCCCCGCGGCCTGGATCCCTGACAGCCGGACGCTTGATGAGCGCAAAGGCGGCGCTGAAACAAGCAAAGCTTGCGTTTGCGAGGGGCCAGCACGCGGAGGTGGTGCAACACTGCAAGCAGGCGCTCAAGGCTGACAAGAACAGCTATGATGCATACCTGTGCGCGCTGCTTGCACCCGCCTGTCCTCGCGCCGTGCTGGCACCTTTGGGCTGGCAGACCGCAGCAGCCACAGCGCACAGGTTCCTGGGCAAGGCGGCCTTCCTCTTGGGCGAGCTCGACCAGGCGGCGCTGGCATACACGCGCGCAACCGAGATCACAGACGGCGCGCTGCCGGCCTGGAAGGGCCTCGTGGAGGTCCACACCGCCGCCGGCGACGACGCCAAGGCCGCGCCCGCCTATGAGTGCCTGGTGCGGAGCGTGCACGCCCTGCCGCGGGGTCCGTGGGCGCCCTGGCGCTCGCCGCGTCTCAGTCGCGCGCGGCGCCGCGCAGCTGGCGCTGTCGGAGGACCAGGAGCCGGCGGCCAGGCGCCGCGAGTACCGGCTGGGCCTCACCGGCGCGCTGCTCCGGCTGCAAGACTGGGCGCGGGCGGAGCGGCAGCTGCTGGAGGTCCAGGGGGATGCCGAGCGCCAGGCGGACTGGGTGCAGCTGCAGAGGCAGCTGGTGGACGTGCAGGTCGTACCCCTGCCGCCCGTGTCGCTGCCAGCCCATGCCCCGCTTCCTTGAGCGCCGTTTCGGCCGCCAACAGCACCACCAAGCTTGTCATCACATGCAAGGCAGCAAAGCAGCGCGGCGTGGCAGGCGCGCATGGAGCCGGGCGGCAGCGCCGCGTGGGAGGCGACCCTGGCGCGCCTGGTGCTCGAGGCGCCGCTGGCCGTCGACCTGGCACCCTACTACGAACGCCATGTCGCGAACCTGTTGACCACTGTGGCGAGCCTGCCAAGCAGGTGTGTTCCTAGCTCTGATCCGCCGACCCATGTTGCAGCGCACACGGAGTGCCGACTCATGCCGTGTACCTCATGCCCGAACTGATGCCCGAACTGATCAAATAATAACTTGCATGCAAGGCACGGGCATGAGCGCATGCATGCGCAGGTCGCCGGAGCGCGCGGAAGCCGCGCGGAGCGCGCTAGCAGAGTGCCGGCGCCTAGCTGCTGCGCGCGCGACTCCGCGGCCGCTGGAGGCTGCCCTGATGCTGCATGGGGAGACGCATGTCGGGTCGGATCCGTGCCTGGCGGCCTCGTGGCGGAGGGCGGCCCTGGAGCTTGCCCATGCGTACCCTGCCGCGAGAGGCGCGGCATCGGCCGTCGGCATGCTGCTGCTGCAGGCCGAGCAGGCGGCACCGGCGCAGGCTCGCAGCGCGGCGCAGCGGCGTCGCATCCTGGCAGTGCGCCCTTTTGGGAATGCGACGGAGCGCTCGATGATCGAGCGACTGCAGCATTGCTCTGGTCCTGCCCTGCCTCTCAATATATCACACTGCATCTGCACCCACCTCACCACACTGCACCACTGCTCCCGTACGCATGGCACTGGCATGCCCGGTGTCCAATTGCCGACAATCCCGCTTGTCCGTGTTTCATCCCATTGCGCATGGGGCTGCCCCGGTGTTGCCGTGTCACGAGCAGAGGAAGGAGACTGCTGTGCCCCACCGGCGGGCCACCCTGCCTGACTGCAGCGTTGTTACTTGCATGCAGGCGCTGCAGAGGGGCGACCCAGCCGTCGTGGGCGGCCTGGCAGCCTGGCGCGCGCGCGCGGCGCTGCTCGCGCAGGGCCGCGCCTGGGCCGCAGCGCTGCAGGCGGCTGCGCAGGGCCTGGCCTGGGCCAAGAGCCATGGCTCCGCTGAGGAGGAGGGCGCTTTAGAGCTCAGGCTGCTGGCTGCGCGCGGCCTGCTGGAGCAGGGCGAGGCGGGCCGGGCTGTTGCTGCGCTCAATGCGCTTGCAGGCGCGCCACGGGCGCAGCCCTCCCGCGCAGAAGCCGTGCCGAGTGGGGCACCCAGCCCTTGAGGACATGTTGGGGCGTGCAGCAGGCCCCCTCGGGGCCAAGCCTTTGTGCCCTCTAGCCCCTAATGCCGCGTGTGGGTGCGGAGGTGTGTCCGCGTGCGCCTCCGACACAGGCGTGCGCATCGCGCCGCGCTGACATGTGCAGCAGCGCCGCGCAGGCAGCCTGCCTCAGCAGCCGGGCGCCGGCGCGGTGCCGCGCCTGCGCGCGGGCATCAAGCGCAGTCAGGCCCAGGCAGCCGCGGCTCGCGGCGACCCTGCCGCAGCGGCAGCCCTGTATCAGGAAGCCGTGCAGGCGGGAGCCGGGGCCGCGGAGGGGCCAGAGGAAGTGAGCAACGCCCGGCTCCTCTACGCGGAGATGTGCCTCGCTCGGACCTGCTACGGCTGGCTGCTGTATGAGCAGGGGCAGCTTGAGGTGCGTGGGCCCGCCTCATGACACATGCCTGAGATGCCGCTCGGGCAGCGGGCGTGTGAGGCCTGATGAAGCATGCCGTGGACAGGACATCGGAAGGCATGACCTGCTTTGGCGCTGCTGACCTGTCCCCACGCAATAGGCGCATCAAGAGCTTAAAAGCCAGTCGAGGGACCCCAGCGCGTTTACGCTGCCCGGCAGGCCGCCCAGGAGCAGCTGGGCGCCGCACTGGCGCAGGCAGACGCTGCCGGCCCGCACCTCGCCGACTGGCAGCTGAGCGAGCTGCGCTGCCGGCTGGCGCGCGTGCACCGCGCGGCCGGCGGCGCGATGTGGGAGGAGCGCGAGCATGCGCACGCGCTCCTGCTGCAGGCCGCCGCCGTGGAAGGGCCCGCGCAGGCGTGGGGCCCGCCCGGCCGCCACGCGCTCGGCAGGGCCGCGGCGCCCTGCAGGGCGCGGTCCTCCCTGACAGCGGTATGCGCTGTTTGGCGCTCGGGGGTGAGCAGGCGGGGCTGCCGGGGCGCAGGCGGGCGCGTTTGCGCTGCTGGGGAGCTACTACGGCGAGGTGGCCGGGGATGCGCTGCGCGCGCGCCGCTGCTTCGAGCGCGCTCTGGCCCTCGACCCGGCGTCCGAGTCTGCAGGTGGGGCTGCAGCGCCCATGCGGTGGTCGTGCACCTCTGAGCAGCCCCAATGCGTGCGTCAAGTCCTGGCGAGTACGGGAGCATCGGGTCTGCCGAGTTGCTGATTGCAACATGCCGCCGTACAAACCAGTGTGCAATAGCCTCGCGACAGCACGGTGCGCTGGCGCCGCCGGCAGGCGAGGGGCTGTGCGCGCTGCTGGCAAGCACCGGCGACGCCGCCGCGGCCGCCGCGGCCTGCCAGGCCGCCACCCGGGCCGACGAGGGGGCGGTGTGGGCATGGCGGCGGCTGGCCTTCCTGCGGCTGGCTGGCGGCGACGCAGAAGCCGCCGTCCCGTGCTTCCACACGGCGCTGCGCGCACAGCCCGGCCACGCGCGCACGTGGGAGGGCCTCGGCGCCGCCTACCAGGCGCTCGGGCGCCTGACCGCCGCGCTCAAGGCGCGCGCCTGCCGCCAGGGTGACCGGGGTTGAGCGTGCGGCGCCAGGTGCAGGCAGCGGCTCTCGCACCGGGCGGCCAGGCGCAGGGGTGCAGGGGCGGCCAGTCGGCGGCCCGGCAGTCAGTCGGACAGGGAGCGCGCCGGCGCGGGGGGTGACGGCCGCGCGCCGCGCCAGGCGTACGGGCGCGCGTGCGAGCTGGACCCGGGCCGCGCGTTCTGCCACGCGCAGTCGGGCGCGGTGCAGGCGGCGCTGGGCGCGCACGCGGCCGCGGCGGCCAGCTTCGCGGCGGCGCTCGCGCTCGCGCCCGGCCACGCGCCCGCGCTGCTGGGCGCCGGCCAGGCGCTGCTGGCGGCCGCACGGCAGCACCTGGCACGCGGCGCCCCTGGTGCGCGGCAGCACTCCTGTCCCCTGCTGACAGCTGTCTGGATCACAACCACTCTGCAGGATGCGTCTCACGCTGGGGTGCTTCGGACTACAACCTTGGCACTGATGTCATGGCTGACGCCCCATCGGCGGCGCTGGAGTGCTGTGGGGCTGCATCCGTCGGGCCCCCCGGCGTATGTTCACTGTGAAAGGGCCGGGCGTGCGCAGGCGTGGCAGCGGTCGAGCTGGCCGAGGCGGCCGGCCGGGCGGCCGAGTGCGCGGCGCGCTGCGGCAACCTGAGCGCCGCCTGGAAGCTGCTGGGCGACGCGCGGCTGGCGCTGGGGCAGACAGGCCGGCAGGCCGCCTGCCGCCCGGCGCCGGCCGCCCCGGGGCACGCCCCCGGTGCGGCTGCGGGCGCCTGCAGTGACCTGCCCGCGGAGCAGCGCGCGGCGGCGCTCGTGGCCGGGTGGGCGGCGCGCATCGAGGACGCGCGGGCGGCGCAGCGCGCCTACGCGGCCGCGCTGCACCTGGCGCCCGGCGAGGGCGGGGCGTGGGGCGACGTCGGCGCGGCGCTGGCCGCGGAGGCGCAGCTGCGGCGCGCGCACCCGCGCGTCCGCCCGCAGGCCGCGGCGGAGCTGCGGGCGCGCGCCGAGCGCCTGCTGCGAGGTGGGCCAGCGGGCGTCCATGCCTGGATGAGTCAGTGCGGAGCCTCACCCTCACATGCGATGCGCCGCATGCAACGCACCGCGCCTGCGCTTGCAAAGCGTCTTTGTGCTGGCCCAGTGAGCTGAGCGGACACGGCACGGACATGCGCGCGAGCTCTGGTGCTTGAAAGAGGTGGGCGTGACCTCTTGTCTCAGAAAAGGGCCGAGCCTGAGCCACCCGCCGGGAGCAGGCGGCCTGCGCGTGGAGCCGGCCAGCGCGCCGCTGTGGGCCGCGCTGGGCGCCTGCGCGGTCGCCCCGGCCGTGCGGGAGCATGCGCTCGCGCGCGCGCTGGCCCTGGACCCCAAGGCCGCGCCGGCCTGGGTGGAGCTGGGCCGCCTGTACTGCTCAAATGGTGTGCATCATGCGCCACAGCAGTCGCCATGCATGCCCCCTGCTCACTTGGATACATGCCCGCAATTGTTCCTTTCCTAAAAGCCACAACAGTGTCGGCAAGCTCTGTGAAGCCCTGGACATGGTGCCCACTTTGTGCAGTCTCCCAAGGCTCCATGTGCAAGGAAGAAACACTGGACCCTGTGTGTTCAGACCAGTCTGAAGGCGCGCAGGTGCCGAGCCTGGTTTGGCGGACGCGTGCCTCACCCTCGCGCGCAGCCACGAGCCTGGAGACGCGTCCACCTGGGAGGCCATGGGCGCCCTGGCCGCCCTCAGCAGCGACGGTGCGCTCGGCACCTACGCGCGGTCTGGTGTGACGGCCAGCATGCCCAAGCCCCAGCACTTGCATGCGCACACAGACATGGGCCAACTTGCCCGGCAGCCGCGTGTCGCGCAGGCAAGCAAGGTCTCCCGGCGGGCGTGCATCAGGCTGAGCCTGCGCCCGTGCAGGCGCCCAGGAACAGCTCGGCTTCTACGAGCATGCGGTGGCCATGGGCGCGGGCGCAGAGGCGCTGCTCGGGCGCGTCGAGGGCGCCCTGAGCCAGGGGGCCGGCGCCGGCACCGGCGCTGTGTATGCAGCCGCACGCAGGCGCGCAAAGCACCAGGCCCCGACAGGTCTGCGCGCGTACGCATACCGCTGTACGCGCTCGCTGGGCCGCCGCGCGGAGCAAGCACGCTGAGCGACCTGGGAAGGATTGATGAGGCTTGCCTAGAATAGTTCCGGCTGTTTGCAGCTCTGCCAGGCCATGCATGCGCGTAAAGCATCACACCAGGGCCCGCGTGCGACAACCCTTGGAAGCGTGTTCACAGGTGTGTGCACCAACGCAATACAGCCGGCTATAACAATGCTCCGGGACGCCAGGTGTGTGGACTTGCTGCCGCTGAACGCAGCGGCGAACCGCGCGCTGGGGCTGGCAGCTGAGGCGCGCGGCAATGCCAGCGAGGCCGTCAGCGCGTATGAGTTGGCGCTGGAGCTCAGTGCGTCCAGCGACATGCTGCACGGCGCGCCAGGCCGCTCTGCTTGAGCGCCAGCGCTGCAGCTCCACTCCTGTTGGGCCATCTCTGACAGAACAATGTCATGCCATGCAGGACTGCAACAGGCTCATGCGCGCACTGAGCTGTGACTGCGTGGCCGTGCTGTCCCTCCTGCTGATTGCGTGGCCGCATGTCGCGCCAACGGCAGCGCGGCGCTTGCTGCGCAGACGGCGACGAGGTCGGCGGGCTGGCGGCTCGCAGCGTGCCGGACGGGGCGCCGAGCGCGGGGCTGCACCAGGGCGCGCGGCTCAACCTGGCTCGGGCGCTGGCGCGCGCGGGGCGCTGGCGGGAGGCGCTGCCGCTGTACCGCGCGGCCGAAGCGTCCGGGGACCTGCGGGGCCAGCCGCTGGCCCGGCTCGGCTACGCCGCGGCGCTGATGGAGGGCGGGGATGCCCCGGCCGCGGAGCGAGCACTGGAGGCGGCTCTGCTGCTCGAGCCCAGCCCGCAGGCGCGCCCGCCAATTATCCGGGCCCCGGGGTCCCTGCGCCTGCGCTCTGCAGGCGACCACTGTGACAGACGCCTTATACATCAGGGCATGCCTGATCAGGGCAGCTCCTGGTGACCTTGCTAGGACGACGCCAGACGCTTGCAGGATGAAGCAGGAGCAGTGTTTGAAGCAAACGTGGGCAGTCCATGACAAGCAGCTGCGGCCCAGCTGCAGACATGCAGCGTGCGCGGCGTCCCGCTCCAGGCGGCGCTGGAGGCGCTGCTCGCGCTGTGCCGCCTGCGGACGGCCGCGAGCGGCGCGGATGCGGCGCTGCGCCTGCTGCAGGAGCGCCTGCCGCTGCTGGCGGCCGCGCCGCCGGCCGCCGCGGCGCGCGTGTGGGCCACGCTGCAGGCGTGCGTGGCGGTGGCGGGCAAGTTCGTGTCGGACGCCGACCTGCGCGTGCTGCGGCAGGCGTGGCAGGCGCGGCGCCTCGCGCGACGGCCACGTTGTAGCCTGCGTATGCACCGCGTGTGTCATTTAAAGGCTATGCATCAGATGTCGGCGCCCTGTGGCCTGCAGGAGGCTGCCGCGCAGCCCACGCTGACTGAAGCCCCGGGCTGGCGCCGTGTGGCAGGCTCAGGCTGGCGGTCGCGGGGCGGACACGGGCGCGGCGCTGGAGGCCGTGCGCGTGCTGCAGGCGCAGGTGTTGCCCTGCTTGCGGATGCCCTTTGTTGGAGTTCTTGTGCGGTGGCGCCCTCGCACTGTGTGTGCCGTGCTCATGGTGTCCGTGTGTGCGCTCGTGCTGTGGCGCTCTCCTTCCACCCCCAATCACCCATGGGCTGTTTCAGTAACAGCAAGAGCTGCGCCAGGCGGACGGAGAGTGGCTGGAGGCTGCGCGTACTGCAGCACGCGCCCTGCACCAGTGCCCCTGGCAGCCAGAGCTGGCAGGGGTGCTGGCGCATGCGGCCGCGGCGGCGTCTGCGCGCCTTGCCCCAGCAGCTGCGCGCGTGGGGGCTGCTGCGGCCCTGAGCAGGCCCACCGTGCACGGTGTGTCCTGCCTGGCGTTCACTGAGACTGGGGCTGCGAGTGTGGTGTCCTTGCCACGAGTGAATACAACAACGTCTGTCAAGGCTCGCCCCAGATGGTCGCTGGTGTGAATAACAAGCGAATGTCGTTGTTGTTTGAGAGTCAAGCATGTTCTTGCATTTAACGACTTTGTTGGCAGCTGGTGGGGCTCTCCTGCTGCGTGGCACACCGGGAACGTGAACAACCAAGCGAAGCGGCCAATTGCAGGCGCGGATGTGGGCGTCCACCGAGCAGCACTTCGGGCGCGTGCGATTGCACTGCTCGCCACGGCTCCCAGGCCCATTGTAGGCGCTGCGGCCAAGGGCACGCTTAAGGTGCCATACGAAACACATCCTCACGGCCCGATGTATCGCTTAAGCGACATGTATGGGTGCGCAAGCTTGTTCATGGGACGGCCTGTCATCGTGGAGGCGGCCTGTTGGTGCGAGTAAGCACGAGATAAAGAATGGTTGCCCGGGGTGGTGATGAGGTTGTGTTTGGCTGTGACGAGCTGCAAGCGCATTTGCAGAGCTGACGTGCGTGCTCAGGGGCGTGTAAGGCAATGAGCTCATTTCCTGGGCCTGTCCTTGGTCGCCAGGCGCTGCTGGCGTGGGTGCATGCGGAGCCCGCGCGCGCGGAAGCCTGGCAGCTGGCAGCGCTGGCGGCGGTGCAGCAGGCCGCGTGCGCGCGCGGCCCGGCCGCCGCCTGGCAGCGCGCGCGGCGCCTGTGCATGCATGCGGCGCATGCCGTCGCTCGTCAGGCCGGCCCGGACGCAGGTCCGCATGCCCGCCCCGGACAGCCCTGCATAAGTCACAAAAAGCGTATATGCAGGAGCATTCTGCTCACCCTGCATGTGTGATAGTGTGCCCCTAGCAGCGCGACTCAAGGCGTGAGACTGGTTGCAGTGGAGCGCGGTCGCTCTCGGATGAGTGTGCGACTGCAAGGCGTGCCTGGGGCCTGCGCAGGCGCGCGCGCGCAGCTGCTTGCGGCAGCGGGCGAGTGCGAGGTGCAGCTCCGGGAGCAGCCAGAGCCGCTGCCGGCGCCGGCGCCGGACGCTGGCCAGGCTGACTCCGAGGGCGCCGCCGGCGGCGGCCACGCCCTCGCCCTGGAGGTGGAAGGCCGGCGCCTGATCAGGCAGCATCGCTGGGCGCGCGCGAGCGCGACGCTGCGCCGCGCGCTGGCCTCGGGCCCGGCGCCCAGCCCGTCGCTCACGGCGGCGGCGGAGCGCGCGGAGGCCGGCGGTGCCGCGCCCGCGCAGGCCGCGCCGGCGAGCGCCGTCGCCGCGGAGCGGCTGCGGCGCGCCGCGCGCCAGCCAGACGCTGATGCGGGCGCAGGCTTCGCGGTGCAGGCGCGCGCGAGCTTGCGCCCGCCTGGCAGAAGGCTGGGCGCCGGTGCCGAGTGATGCGGAGACAGCTCGGTGCCTGTCTGTCTGTCTGCCTGCCGCACCCTGCAAGCAGGCAGCCTGCTGGTCGTGCCACGACAGGCACGGCTGGTGTGTGAAGGTCAGCCGCCTGCTTCAGGGCGCCCTGGCGAGCGCGCTGCTGGACCAGGCCGCGGCGCAGGCGCGGGGCGGCCGCTGCGAGGCCGCGCTCCCGCTGGTGGAGGAGGCGCAGTCGCTCACTCCGGCCGCGCTGCATGCCGCTCTGGTGTGCGACAACCAGCATTGACCGCATGCTGCGACCAGTCATGGATACCGCGTGACAGCACACAGCATCTGGCTTTGTCACACCAGCACTGTGCGCATAGTGAACTCGGGGACCTTAGCAGGGCAGGCACAGGTAGCAGGACTCCCGCGCCACGCCACACCGCGCGGCAAGCGCTGCAGGTCGTGCGCGGCGCCGTGCTCCTGCTGACGGCGGCGAGCGACGCAAAGCCCGCCACGCTGGGCGCCGCGCGCGCCGCGCTGGGCGCGGCGCTCGCGCCGGCGGAGGCGCCGTCCGACGCGCATGCGATTGCGCACGCGCTGCTGAGCCAGGCGGAGGCGCTCAGGCGCAAGCCGGACCGCGCCGTCGCGCACGTCCAGCAGGCGCGCGCGCGGCCAGTCCCCTTTCCCGCAAAGCCAAGCGCGCAGGCGGACCGGCAGTCCGGTGGCTCACTGCTGCGCGCGTGCAGGCCATGCGGCTGCTGGAGCCGGCCGTGCCGCACAGCCTGTATGCGCAGGCGGCCGCGCTGGGCGTGCTGCGCATGGCCGGGCGGGCGGTGCATGCCTGCCCCTGGCGGCCGCAGCTCTGGATTGCGCTGCAGTCTGCATGACGCTGAGAGGCTGGGGCGTTCGCAACATGGCACCAGACCTGCTGTGTCGACCAACGACCCATTACATTAGGTTGCCTACTCCACTCCCAAAACCCAGGACACGCTGACAGGCTACAACCGGACCGAGAGCAGTGCCAGCCAGGCAGACAAGTACACTCCGCGCCAGCAGCAGGCACGCGCTAAGCATCCCGAAAGAAGGCTATGCTATCCTCCAGCTCCCGGATGAAGACGTCAATCTCCTCCTCGGTATTGTAGATGTACGGCGATGCGCGCGCGGACGCGCTGATGCCCAGGTATGCGTGCAGCGGCTGCGTGCAGTGGTGCCCCGACCGTATTGCTACGCCTGTGCGACCCAGACGTCGGTGCGTCAGCTCAACCTGCTACAGAGGTCAGTTACGCCACAGAGATCAGACGCTCAAGGTGAACCAAGCGGGCATTGCATTCTCCATCAAAGGATGGCAACAGCAATTGCAGACAGGGCACGGGGCAGCACCTGAGTGGTCCAGCAGCGTGGACACGTCGGTCGCGTGCAGCCCCTCCACGTTGAAGGAGCACAGCGCGGCGCGCCCGCGGCTCGACGGCGGGCCGTACACCGTGACGCCGGGCACCGCGGTCAGCTGCCGCGCCCGCACCGCTGCAGTGTCAGAACAGCGCCTGGACCGCCTTGCAAACTGCAGCCAGTTAATGGCGCACGCAGTGCACTGTTCCCATTACCAGCACATTCAATCATATCCATCAAAATGTATGTCACCAAGATCGTACAGAACACTCTGTCAGCTCGCACGCTGCCCTTGGCGCGCACCCGCTCGTACAAATACCGCCCGATGTCCTCCTCATAGGCGCGCACGGCCTGCAGCCCCATGCCGCCCAGGTAGTCTGCCGCAGCGCCCATGCCGATCGCCTCTGCTATGGGCGGCGTGCCGGGCTCGAAGCGCGACGGCGGCGGCGCGTAGGTCGACACGTCCAGCCCCACGTGCTCAATCATCTCGCCGCCGCCCATGAAGGGCGGCATCGCCTCCAGCACGTCTGACCTGCAAGACGTTACGCCATCCACACTAGTGAGGCGTATTCAACTTGTACACGTCAAGGCCACACCCCGTAGCAGGCATGTGCAAGAGTGCGCACGCAACTTGTACAGTGCGCGGCTGTCCTGAGGTGCGCACTGCATAAGGGCACGACAGGCACGCACTGCACTCCAACAAGAGCAACAGTGGGCGCGACCAGTATCGCGTCAAAGCAAGGAAGCAATGCCGGACTTGCAGGCGCCCGCCTGGCAACACGCCAGCGGCGCTGCAGCAGCACAAGAGCCGGCGCCGCGCGGACCTGCCCCACAGGAAGCCGATGCCGGTCGGCCCGCACATCTTGTGCGCGGAGGCCACGATCCAGTCCGCGCCCATGCTCCGCACGTCCACCGGCATGTTCGGCACCGCCTGGCAGCAGTCCAGCAGCAGCCGGGCGCCCACCTGCCGCCCGGCGCACGCCTCACCGCGTGCACCTCAAGCCTCATCTGACACGCAGAGCGCACAGACTCGCCTCGACCTGCAGACGGGCAATGCCACAGAGCGACCTCGCCAGGCCATACTGCACACGAAGGTGCACAGGATGCACATGGGGACACGCCCTCGCTCGCCCACGGACGCACCCGGTGCGCCTGCTCCGCGACGTACGCCGTGTCCAAGATGCTGCCGAGCATGTTGGACACGGCAACGAGCGCGACGATCTTCGTCTTCGGGCTCAGCATCTGCGTCAGGGCCTGCGCGCACCGCGCGCTCAGCGCGCCGTGCCAGGCGGTGCCGCGTAAGAGGCAGAAGTATCGAGGGCGGGCTGTGGCTAGCGGCCCCGCAGGGCCGCGCGCCTGCATGTCCAGCTCCTGCGTGTCGGCCGTCAGCGGGACGTGGCGCAGCCGCGCGCCCGTGCGCTGGCAGGCCAGCTGCCAGGGCACCAGGTTGCTGTGGTGCTCCGCCACCGACACCAGCACCTGTGCGCCCGGCGCGCTTCAGCGGACCGCTCACGCCGCCAGCCTCCACACCAGCTCGCAAGGACGGCACTGTAGATAGGCCGGCTGTGCACACCGGGTGCAGAACAGGCGAGCGCACCTCGTCCCCGGGGCGCAGGTGCGCGTTGCCCCAGCTGTGCGCGACGAGGTTGATGGCCTCGGTCGCATTCCGGGTGAAAACGATCTCCCGCGCGCTGCTCGCGTTGATCAGCCGCGCCACCTTCTCCCGAGCGTCCTCGTATGCGGTCGTGGCCTGCCCGCGCCCGTGCCCGGCCTCACTCCACCCCGCCGCCGCTCAGGGGCCAGCTGCCTGCCAGGCAGCGCGGACCCCGGCGCCGGCACATGCAGCCCCGGCGCGCCTTGGCAGCCAGGTAGTGCACGCCGCGGTGCACGTTGGAGTTGATGCGCCGGTTGTAGTCGTCCAGCGCGCGCAGCACGACCTCGGGCTTCTGCGAGGTCGCGCCGTTGTCCAGGTAGACCAGCGGGCGGCCGTTGACGGTCTGGTGCAGGATGGGGAAGTCCGTACGCAGCGCCGCGCCCAGCGCGGCAGGGCCGGCTGGCGCGGCTGCAGGCGCGTGGCTCACCTCCACCGCCTGCGGCGCACGGCAGGCTGACGACGCGCCTGAACGGACTGCCAACGAGATATCAAGGAGTGAGTAGTCGTGAAAGCGTGTGCGCACCGCGGCGCACAGCACGCACGCGGCTCTCCTGCGGCGCGCTGCGGCTCCCGCCTGTGGGCTGAACAGGTGTGCTGGGGGAACGGGCGGCAGCATGCGCGCTGGGGCACGTGCGCTCAAGCAGCCTGCTGTCATGGTATCCATCCTGCTCAAGACCAGAGATAGGACTGTGCGGACACCTTTGTGGCGATCGAGTATGCTACATACTTCGCACGTGCACATATGCTGTAGCCCTCGCTCTGACCCTCTGTACAGTCCTCGACAGGCCCGGCTCTTGACTCCTCGCGAGCTGTGAACAGGCTCAGCTGGTTGTAGCCGGGTGTGGTGTACACGCTTGTTTGTTGACGTATGAAAGAGCTGGAGCTTGATGTTTACTGACGGCGTATGCTTGTTTGGCCTTACTGGGTGGTCGCGAGCTCTGTGAAGTGGTTTGTGACGCGGTTGTGGTGAGCCATGAGCGCAGCTCTGCACTGGGGCGGGGTCGCAGCGCGCCATGATTGCCTGCCGCCAGGTCGCCCTCGCATTGGCAGGCACAGGGCTTTCGCCGTGCTGCGGCATGCGCGAGCGCAGGCCAGGTGCAGCTGTCGCTCCACCGTGGCCGCGCTCGAGCAGCAGCGGGACTTCACAGTGGACCGCGGCGAGCTGTTCATCGAGTACCAGTACGGCGCGAGGCTCCACTACCGGGCGTCCGGCGTGAGGGGCAGCGCCGTGCTGCTCGTGCACGGCTTTGGCGTGGGCTCCTTCCAGTTCAAGCGGCTGCAGGCGTGCGCCTGTTGAGCGCCAAGTCTTCCTGCTGGTCTGGCCGGAGTGGTCGTAATGCAAACTCGCGTACCTGCAGGAGCTGCTGGCGCGCGACCACCGGGTGTTTGCGCTTGACTTGCTCGGGCAGGGCCTAAGTTGGCCCGCATCGGTCGACAAGCCGCAAGGTGCGGTGCATCCCAGCGCACTGTGGCCCACCGCTGCTGCCAGGCCTTCCTTGTGCAAGCACTTCCGACGAATGATATTGCAAGCAAGTGTCCTTTCCCAGTGTTGTGTGTCTGCGCCGCGCAGGCGAGGAGCTCAGGCTGTCTATCGACACCTGGACAGAGCAGCTGACGTTCTTCGCGGAGCGCGTCATACGGACGCCCTTCTTCGTCGCGGGCAACAGCTTGGGCGGGCTCCTGGCAGCCTCCCTGGCAGCAGCCTGCCCAGACCTCTGCAGGTCCTCCCCTGCCTGGCAGTGCTGTCTGTTCGTCCAGCCTGCACAAGGCAGGAGGCGTGCCAGGCGCTTAGAGCTGCGCGCTCTGTACGCTGACCTCGACACAGTTGCATGTGGCTGCGGGCCGTGCCCGTGGACATCAACAGCAGCGCATTTGCAGGGGCGTCGTGTACCTGAATGCCACCCCGTTCTGGAGCGTGATGCCGCGGCTGGGCACGCCCAGCGCGCGCGCGCTGCGAGCCGTGCTCGGATGGGTGCGCCGCGCCCCCGGCGCTCTGCGCGAGTCACTGCCGCTCGCGCCATGCTTGCCGAGCTGCCAGCGCGCCGCGCGCGCATGCTCACACGCGGTCGCGCGGCGGCCAGGACGGCGCCCTGCCGGCGCCGCCGCGCTTGAAGCGGGCGATCGGGCGCTTCTGGGATGCGTTTGCGCGGGAGGACACCGTGCGCAGCACGCTGCAGCAGGTCTACAGCCACAAGTGCGGCGCAGCGTGGTCGCACGCCACTGTTCGCCCTGCCAGCCCGTTCGGCAGCGTACGAGCGGGCGCACTGATGCTCTTTCGCGCCCGGCCGCAGAGCGGCCGCGGATGAGGACCTGGTGAACAGCATCATGGAGGCGGCGCGGCACCCGCTGGCGCTGGACGCAATCCTGTCCATGTGGCTGTCCCCGCGCTCGGCGCGCCCGTTCGGGCAGCTCGCCGCGCAGGCCGCTGCGGCCGCGCCGGCCTGCCTGATATATGGCAAGGAGGATCCCTGGGTGCGTTCCCTCAGTGCTGCAGGATTGACACCGTCACGGCGCTGTCTGGCAGAGCCTGACGGACCAAGGCGCATGCAGGTCGTCCCGCTGTGGGGCCAGAGGCTGCGCCGCCTGCTGCCGGAGGCCACGGCGTACTATGAGATCAGCCCGGCAGGGCACTGCCCGCACCATGAGGCGCCGGAGGCCGTGCTCGCCTGCATGCGTGACTGGCTCGCCGCCCAGGAGGCCGGGCGGGCGCCGGCGCTGGGCGTCGGCGAGCAGATGACCGTGCTGACCCACGTGCGCCGCGCGTGCCGCCGTGCATGCGTTCGCCGCGTGGCGGGGGCTCGTGCGGGTGCCCGCGCCCCCCGTCGCTGGCGGGGCCTGGTGCTTGCCAGGGTGCTACGGCGCCGCCCGGCACATGCAGCGGGAGTGAAGCTGTCCGCTGGGCTGCAGGATGGGCGGAGCGTGGCCGTGGCGCACGTTGCCGGACGGCCACGCACGCTCGTGGAGCGCGCCGAGGCCGCTGTCACCGGGCTGCCCGGGCGCTTGCGGCGAATGGCGAGTGGGTCGGGCCGGGCAACGTAGGACTGATGCTGGCGTGTGAGGGTGCCTAAGAGCTGGCTCGACTTCTGTCATACATCAGAAAGATTATGCGATTGTGTGGTGAAAGCACTGTGTGGAGCGTGGAGCGTGGAGCGTTGGGTGTGAAAGCAGATTGCACGTGCTGATTACACTATGTGCTGGTTGCACGTGTGCACATTCAGTGCTAGATTCAATCCAGTGGATTGTTCTCATGCCGCATATCAGGTGTGACTCAATCACCGTCCTTGGAATATAGTCCTAGGCTATACATGGCAAACATATGCGCATGCTAGCTAGCATGCCAACCATACCCTATACTTGGCACGTGCCGGAGCGGTTAGTGCCGGTGCCGGCAGCCGTCCAGATGGATCATCACGATCAGCACGAGCGCAGCTGCACAGGCGCTCCATCGCTCACGTAGTCCATCAGGCCTTCTCTTCGGCGGCTTTGCTGCCGCCAAACGCCAGCCAGCAGTCTGCAACAGCATGGTGCGCTCATATGCCCTCGCACCTACGTAGTGCAGGATTTGCTGTGGGGCGCGTCATACATACGCTGGCACCACTGCCTAGTCCTGCTTGATGCTGTCTGAGGCGCCCAGTGCCTGTGCAGGCGCGAGGACGCCCTGGCGCTCGGCGCGGCGGAAGAGGCTGCTGACTCGGTTCCCAGTGCGTGCGCTTGGGTGCTGCCGCGGAACCAGGCTTGTTCAGTGAGAGCACAGTGGGTTGGGCGAGAGCTTGCGCTGTGATGCCCGTCTGACTCAGAACCTGCCGACAACTTCCTGCACCTTGCGACGCGGGGCGTTAGCAGCCAGTTGCCGCGGCCAGAGTACTCGCCTTGTTGGCCAAATTTGATCGGTCAGGACCAGTGCAGGCCGTCCATGTCTGTGCTCATGCATCGGTGTTGTGCAGCTTGCTTACCAGCCATTGTGCTGCCTTGCAGGTACGCTCGCTATAGGCGGCTGCGAGCGCCCTGTGCTGCGGACAGCGCTTAGCTGCTCCCTTCCTGGGCACGCAACTGCTTTTACAGCACCGGGCAGACCGCCAGCCTGTGTTGCAGCAGCCGCTTGCAGCGGGCAGTGACCACGACGAGAAGCGCGTGCAGCGGCCTGTGCACTTGACAGCCACAGCATGCCTGGCAGCGACAGGGGCGCCGGCGACAGCAGCGCGACTCAGCCCGCTGCGCGTCAGGCAGAGGTGCGTTTGAGACTGCCAGCAGTCTGTCTGACCTGTGTGGCATCTCTTTGCGGAGTGGGTCTAAGCTGGATACAGTTGGCCTGCCCAGCCTGTGGTGTGGGGCATGGTAAATGCCTGGCTCGGCCTCGCGACCGGAGCGGGCGCGTGCAGGCAAGGTGAGCCTGCTGAGCTCTGACGTGGTAATGTTTGCAAAGCAGGCGCCACACGTGCGGGGCATGAACGGGGGTCGCCCAGCAGCAGCTGGCGAGGCCGCACCTCGTGGGACCGCCGGAAGCGGCGCTGCGGCCAGCGAGGCGCCACGCGCGCTCGTGGCGGACGACGGGGATGGCCCCGGGGGCCCGGGACCCGCGCGCATGCCGCGTGCGAGCGCGGTCACGCTGCCGCCCGTGCCGCCCATGTGGAACCCTTTTGGGGCGCCGCGCCAGTGGACCCCGGGCGATGGGGCGGGCCCTGCGCTGAACGGGTATGTCAACGGCAGCGCCGCAGCGCCAGCGGCGAGGCCCCTGCGCCTGGCCAACTCTGCGCTGCTGCCAGCGGCGGCGCGCCACAACCCGTTTGCGGTCATGCCGCGCTGGGAGGGTGTGGCCGCGGGGGGCGACCCTGCCGCGCCGGGCGCGGCTGGGCAGGACCCGGGCGCCGCGGACCAGGGCCTGCGCCGCACGACGTCTGTGACGCTGCCGCCGATGGCGCCCGTCTGGAACCCGTTTGCGGGCGCGGCCAGGTGGAGCCCCGAGAATGGGGCCGCTGCGAGGGCCGCCCAAGCGCTCCCTGCTGCCGCTGCTGGCGGCCACCGGGCGCCACCGGCGGCGTCTGAGCCAGCGCCCAACGCGGGCGGGGCTGCGCCGCCGGGCTTCGGGCCTGGCGGGGCAGCAGGGGCCCGCAGCGCGCCAGGCCCGCTGGGGCCAGGCGCGCCTGGGCGGTGCGCCTGGAGCGGCGACGCGACTGCAGAGCAGAACCCGGGCCTGGTGGCGTGCGTCCCGGGCCCGCCGCCGCCGCCGCCCGCGCTGCCCTTCCTGGCGCACACACGGGACCCGTTCGAGCCCGGGCCTGGCGAGGGCCCGCCGGCGCTGCCGCCGCTGTGGCCGTCGCCCACGCCGCCGGCGCCGCCGCCGCCCGCACTGCCCTTCATTGCGTATCGCGCCCGCAGCTTTGACCCTGAGGAGGGAAGCCCTGGTGTGCCAAACGGCACGGTGCGCGGGCTGGCTGCTCGTCCGCGCACCGGCGACGCCCTCGCCGACGCGGCGGGCCGGCCGGCGCTGCTGGGAGAGCCAGGGGGCTTGGGGGGAAGCCTGACGCCCTCCGCAGCGCCGCCCAGCTCGCCGCCGCCGGCGCTCCCGTTCGTGGGGTGCGCACGGCGCAGCTTCAACCGCCGCGACTCCGCTGACAGCACGGCCGGCGAGCTGCCGCCCGTGCTGCCGTTGCTGCTGCCGTCCCAGCCGCAGGCGCCTGCGCCAGGCGCGCTGCCGTTTGCTGCGCAAGCCGCAGCGGGCTTCCCGCCAGGTGAGGGCGATGCTGGCGGAGAGGCGCCCGTGCATGCAGGCACGGCGCAGGCCGAGCCCACGCCGGCGGCCGTGGGGGGTTGGCTGGGTGGGGAGGAGGCCGCGGCGGGAGGCGCAAGTGTGGGCAGTGTCGCGCGCATGCGCGGGTCGCTCAGCGAGATCGAGGCGCCTCACGAGGCCGCCGTCGAGCGCGCTGCAGCGAGCGGCGCTGCCGACGGACGGGGGCGGGCGGCGGCGCACGCCGACCCGACCCCGCAGGGAGGCGGCGGCGGGAGCTCCTCTGGAGTGAAGGCCGCGGGCCGGGCCGGAGGCAAGGAGGGCCTGGAGATGCCGGCCTGCCACCCGCTGTGGCTGACATTCGAGAACGCCGCCATCGAGGAGAAGTTCCGCGCCTGGCACAGCGCGCAGATGAGCAAGGTGCGCGCACGCGCGGCGGCAGGGAGGCGGCTCCGCATTCCCGTGACGCCGCTGTCGTCGGTGACCTGTGCGGGCGAGTGCCACTCAGGCTCCGGTTGCTGGGCAGCCGCATGCTCCCGAGCGGTAGCAGCATCCCACCCTGCAGTGACTGCACAGCCTTGACACGTCCTGCACGTGGCGGCGCCCTTCACCGCCTGCCGACCCCACAGACCCCCCAGTTGCCTGCCTCCCACCATCGAGGACAACCCCGCTGTGCGCGTGCCCACTTCATCCTTCCTGCGCTCGCAGGTGGACGCCATCAACGCGGGCTTTGCCATCGTCATCTTCCTGTGGCTGGGCTTCCGCGAGCCGCACCGCCTGGCATTCCACGCGCCCATCGCGTACTCGGCCGTCCTGGGACTCCTGGGCACCGTGCTCGCGCTGCTGTGGCTGGCGCGCGACTGGTGCGGCCGCGCATCGTCCCGCCGCCATGCCGCCCGCCCTGTGCTGCCGCACGCCGCATTCGGCTCCGCCGCGCTGCTCGCGCCGGCGCGGGGAGCCCGTGCTTGCTGTTCTTGTGGGAGGCTGTGAGGTGTCCGGCAGGCCGCGGCTGCTGGATGCGCCTGGTCGCTGGAGCTCTCGGCTGGGCGTCTAAGGCTGTGCAGCGCCCGGTGCAGGCTGGTGCAGTACCGCGAGACGGTCGCAAAGGCGCTATGCCTGCTGTATTGCGCATTCAACGCCCTGGTGGCCTTCCCGCGCCTGCTGGCCAACCTGCCGGCCGGCGGCGGGCTCAGCCTGGCGCTGGCGCTGCGCTACAGCAATGCGCAGCCGCTGCTGACGTGCAACATAGTCACCATGGTGGGGCGCGTGCCAGCCTGCCCCAGGACCGTGCGTGCATGCCTCGTCAGCAGCTGCCCTGCCTGGCGATGCAGGAGCCGCTGAGTGGCAAATGCACTCCACTGGCTGTGCAGGCGTCTGTGGCTGTGCAGCTTTGGTACAGGCAATCAGGCTCAGCCCTCTGCACTGTGAGGGGGCGGCGAACAAGCTGAAGTGCTTGGATGGGATCATGCCGCTCGCAGCTGTGTACTGCACGGGGTCGCGGACGCCCGGCTGAGGCCCCTGCAGCGGGCCGCGAGCAGCACCGCGCGCGCAGGTGCGCTTCCGGCTGCACGCGCCGGTCCAGCTGGCGTGCCTGGCGCTGTCGCTCGCGCTGCCGCCGGGCGTGTGCCGCGCGCGCGCGCCGGGCGCCGCCACGCCGCGCTGCCTGGCCGGCCTGTACGGCGCACAGGCGCTACTGGGTGTGGCCCTGCCGGCCACCGTCGTGTACCTCACGGAGCGGCGCTTCCGGCGCAACTTTGCGCTGAAGATCCACCAGGCGTGAGGAGCGCACGCATGCTCGGCTGCATGGCATGCGCTGCTGAGGCGCCTGCGCCCCCACCCTCGGGCGCAACAGGCAGGACATGCCTGGGTTGGCAGTGTTCTAGAGGACTTACCAGGCAGGTGCATGCCATGCAATTGCTCAGCAGTGGTCAAGCCGTTCAGCGTAGCTTTGTAATGCTGGGACTTGACGCGCAGACTTCGAGGTGTTGTAGCTTTCCATAAGTGTGAAGACTTGCGATGAGCTGTGTAGGTCAGTGCAACAGCTCATAGCCGCTTGAGTCGCGCCGGTGCTGAATAGCAAGTGCTGACGCTTTTTTGTGGCGTGCACTGCTGCCATGCTGCTGGGTGCGCTCCCCAAGGGCGCTATAGTAGAGGCCTGCCTAGTTTTCCGGTCCGATGTGCAACTAGTCAGAATGATGGATTTTCAAGTGACTTGCGCTTGCTTCATGCGTGGTTCTTTCCAAGGCAGCTGAGCTGCTGTTGCGGCATGTTAGGTCCCGTGTTGCAGAGCTGGGGTGAGTAAAAACAGCTTCGGGGAAGCGGCTGCTGCCAGCTGAAGACGCCGTGTTGCTGAGTCCGCCTGCGCAGCTACACATGCGCTAGCCTGTTGCCTCATTTCAGAGATGCGAAGTACGAGCACACTTGATGTGTTAAGGGATGTGTTGAGCGGAAGTGTATGTAATTCTGGAGCTGTCATGCGGGCAACAATTTTCAGCATGGCCATTGCAAGCTCATACCCTAGATACCGCCGCGCTTGCCATTTGTTGACTAAGCCGGCAGTTGATCCAGCACATACACGCCAAACGTAGCTATGCCCAACGAACTTTACGTGGGCAGCCCGGACCGGAGGTAGACTGGGAGCACTGCAGCCCCATTCGCGTTGGGGCTCTCCTGCTGATAGGTGCTGCTCGCCAGCCCCTTGGCCCGCTTGCAGGGCCCGTGAATGCAGGCTGGCCCAGACCCGCTGCAGCTATCGCCTCAACCCTCCTGCACGGCGTCAGCCAGGGCCAGCTCAGCAGAGTGGACCGCGCTCGCCAGCAGCTTGGCTGCCAGCTTTGCAGAGTCGTGGCCCAGCTCGAGCGCCGCGGGCGCCACCGCAGCGCTGCTGGGCGGCGCCCGGTTCCTGAGCCTGGGCATAGGATTGGAGTGCGGGCTGCTCCTGCGCTCGGAGAACCTGGTGGCGGGCTGCCCGTCGCTCAGCATCTGCCTGCAGCCAGCCGGCACTTTGGCGGCTCTGCTTGCGCCGGGCGCCGGCGTGCACCAGGCCTCCGCGTGGTGCGCACCCCTGGCATCATGCCAGCGGCGGAGCGGTGTGGAGGGTGGCGTGCTGGTGTCAACGCACTGCTGGGTGCGGAGGCAAGGCACCCGGCGCCCGACGCAGGCGCGAGGATGACCTGGCGCTAGGCGCGGCGGGCGGGGCAGCTGACCCGGTCCGCTTCGCGTGCGTGCGGGTGCTGCTGGGGGTTCAGGCCGCCGCCGGCGAGAGCGCAGCGTTGGCGCAAGACCCTGCGCTGCCGCGTTCGCCTCTCTCCGCGGCCGCCGGAGACGCCCTGCTCCTTGTGGGGTGGGGCCCCGGGAGCCCATCGGCGAGCCACGAGTGCGGCCCCCGCCCGGCCTCCTGTACGTATCGCTGTTCATGCGTCCTGACGCGCTCACGGCACGCCTGCGCCGGGCGGGCTGAGCGTTCGCCGCCGCCTGACACTGCACTGGTGCCCAGCAGGCGCGCGGTGCGCCTGGCGACCGAGCTGAGCGCCCCGCTGGCGCGCGTCGCGCCTGCACTGCGAGCAACGGCCGCTGCGGCGTTCCTGGGCGCGCCGCTGGCGTCGCCGCGCGAGGCAGACCGCCAGGCTGCACGGCTGCAGCTGCTTGCAGGCGGCAGCGACGAGGGCGGCAGCGCGCAGCAAAGCCCTACGGCCGGCACGTGCAACACCAGCGACATGCCCGGCAGCGCAGGCGGCCCCGGCGGCAGCAGCGGGACACTGCCCGTTCCGCGGCCTCGCCGCGAGGAGGTGCGCAAGACCCGTCAAGCTTGTAGGTGGGGTCGGACCTCTTCAGGAGTTGATTTGCACAGTCGTGGCTAGGCCGAGGCTGTGCTGCATGCTCACATGGACGCCGCACAGATCGATGTGCTGCGCGATGTGGCTGTTGAAGGCGGGGCTGGCAGCTGAGGCAGAAGGCTGAGCGCTGATTGGGATGCGGCGTGGTGACTGCAGGAGCCGGACAGACGGGACGTGCTCGGCCCGTCAGGCCCCGCAGCAGGGGAGGCTGCGCTCCCTCGTGCTGCCGGCGCCCGGGGCGGCGCAGCGCCCAGCGCAGCGCAGCAAGCGCCTGCCCTGCAGGCCGGGGCGGCGGGGCCGGGCCCGGCCCCTGCTCGTGGCGGCCAGGGCCTGGATGAGCCTGCGCCGGCGCCCGCGCAGCAGGCGAGCTCGGTCACGCTGCCGCCCATGCCGCGCGCGCCCAACCCGTTTGCCGCGCCGCGCCGGTGGGACCTTGACCGGACGCATGGGGACGCCGGCGGCTGCGAGACAGCGCCAGCGGGGCCCGCGCGCTCGGTCAGCTCTGCCGTGCTGCCCAGGCTGGCGCCCAACCCCTGTGCGCCGGCGTCCGACGTCGCGGCGGAGGGTGGCCGCTTGCAGCGCGCGGTTGCCCGCGACGCGCACCAAGACCCTGCCGCGCGGGGGCTTCGTCGCGCCGCGTCCGCCACGGCGCCGCCGGCGCCTGATAGAAACACGGGTGCAGCCCGCACGGAGCATGCGGATGGGGCGGCTGCGGTGGGCGCTGATGCTTCGCCCTCTGAGGCGGCCCGAGAAGCGCAGGCGCCGCCCGCGCCGGCGCAGGCCGCCGGCGGCGGGGCCCGCGGGGCAACGGACGCGACTCCGCCAGGCGTGCGGCCCAGCGGCGCGGCAGGGGCCGGACACGATCCGGCGCCGCCGGGCACAGCGCCGGGCGAGCCCGACGGCCCGGGCGAGCCTGCTGGCCCGGATGCGGACAGCGCCATGGGGCAGGGCGCGGGCCTTATGGCGGCCGTCCGAGGGCCGCCGCCGCCGCCGCCGGCGCTGCCTTTCCTGGCGCACGCGCACAAGCCGTTCGAGGCTGGCCCAGGGGAGGGCGCGCCCGCGCTGCCGCCGCTGTGGCCGTCGTCTGCGCCGCCGGCGCCGCCGCCGCCTGCGCTGCCATTCCTTGCGCAGCACGCACGGCGCTTTGACGCCGAGGACGACGCCCCTGGGTCGGGCGGCGTGGCTGCTGGCACGCCCGCCTGCGGCGCCGCGGGGAGCGTCGCAGCTAGCGGATGGGGGGCGCCGGGGGGCCCAGCCGCCGACCTGACGCCGTCCAGCACGCCTCCCAGCTCGCCGCCGCCCGCGCTCCCTTTTGTGGCGCGCGCACACCGCGGCTTCAATCGCCAGGACTCCAACGACTCGATGAGCGGCGAGCGCGCGCGCGTCCTGCCGCCGCTGCTGCCCGCGCGACCGCGGGCAGACGGGCCAACGGCGCTGCCGTTTGCCGCGCATGCAGCGGCGGGCTTCCCGCCGGCCAAGGGCGCCGCCGCCGACGATGCGCCTTTGCGGGCGACTGCCCCGCGGGCGACTGCGGCGGCCGACGCCGTGGCAGGGCGGTCCGGTACGGCGGAGGCCGCGCAGGCGAGCGCGCCGGCACTGAGAGGCATCAAGCGCGCGCGCGCGCCATCGGACGAGCTGGAAACCCTCCCCGCCGAGGCCGGCTGCGAGCGCGCCGGGCCGAGCTCCGCCGCCGGCGCGGCCGACAGCGCGGGGCCCGAGGCGGGCCTGGCGGGCAAGGGGCGCGCCGGCGATGCGGGGGGCGGGGGTCTGCGGGCGGCGACCCGGGCCCGCGGCGGCAAGGAGGGCCTGGAGATGCCGGCGGGACACGCGCTCTGGCTGACATTTGAAGACGCCGCGCTGGAGGAGAAGTTCCGCGCCTGGCACAGCCTGCGGTTGAGCAAGGTGCGCGGGGCGCGCCCGGCCGGGGTGTGCCTGTCCTTGCTGGCGTTGCCGGCTCCATGCAGCCGTAAAGAGCTGCTGGCAACATGAACAGGGGACGCGTCATGCCAGGTGCACACTGGCCGCCAAGGTAGGATGCGGTCGCTCAACAACCCGACGCATGGCCGCAAGCCACCTGGCGGGGCTCTGGTCCGGGCGAGCGGTGCATGCATTGGCGCGCCTGCCGCGGCGGTGCGGGCGGCTGGGCGCGGCGCCGACGCTGGCGCCGCCGGGCGCAGGTGGACACCATCAGCGTGGGCTTTGCTGTGGTCATCTTCCTGTGGCTGGGCTTCCGCGAGCCGCACCGCCTGGCATTCCACGCGCCGGTCGCGTACGTCGCCGTCCTGGCGCTGCTGGGCGTGATCGGCGCGCTGCCGCGGCTGGCGCTGACCTGGTGCGCCTGCCGCAGCGCGCGCATGGGTGTTTTGACCTCTGCATTCGCACGCCTGCCTCGCTTGGCCTGTCAACGAGGGGCTTGTTGGAGTGCTGCGCGCTGCAGGTGTCTGCAGGCCGGAGGGGGCTCGGGAAGAGGTGGGGTGCTGCGCTGCAGGCCTGCGGCCTCGTGAGGCCTCAGGTCAGGTGGTGGTGCGTCGGTTGCCGCCCGGGGTCTGACCGGTGCGCGGCACCAGGCGCAGGTACGTGCGCCACCGCGAGGCCGCCGTGAAGGGCATCTGCCTGCTGTACTGCGCGTTCAACGGCCTCGTGGCCTTCCCGCGCGTGCTCGCCAGCCTCCCGCCCGGCGCCGGCCTGAGCCTGGCGCTGCTGCTGCGCTACAGCAACGCGCAGCCGCTGCTGACGTGCAACGTGGTCACCATGGTGCGCGCCCGGCCGCTGCTCCCCTCGAGGCGCTGCTCACCCCGTCACGCTGGCACGCCGAGCTGCCATGCCACAGCGTATTCTGCGCTGAAGAGCCGTCTGCCGCTCTGCGCCGCATCCCATGCGCTCCTTTGTGCTCTGCCAGCCAGCGCAGTGCAGCCGGACCATGGTGTACGGGTTTTGCTCTGTGTCCAGACCCTGCGGCGGACAGCGGCGCCCGAGCAGCGCGACGCGCGCAGGTGCGCTTCCGGCTGCAGCTGGCGGTGCAGCTGGCGAGCCTGGCGGCGTCGCTCGCACTGCCGCCGGCCGTGTGCCGCGCGGCTGAGCCGGGCGGCGCCCCGACGCTGCGCTGCCTGGCCGGCCTGTACGGCACGCAGGCGCTCCTGGGCTTTGCGCTGCCGGCGCTCGTGGTGCACCAGTCCGAGCGCCGCTTCCGGCGCAACTATGTGACCCAAATGCACCAGGCATAGGGGGCGCTCGTGGCCCGTCCTGCCTGCCGGCCGATGGACTGTTCTGCTGAAGGTTCCGTGGCAGCATCGTGTTGCAGCTGCGCCAGGCGCAGGGAGCTCGCGCCGGCAACGCTGTGCATGCTGGCCCGGCACTCGTGCTCGCTGTAGCATGCTGTGGGCTGCTCAAATGTTATCGCAAGGCGACTGCACGGCTTGGGCAACGCAATGTTCATCATACGTTGACATGCAAGTGTGCGTGAGAATAAGCTGTGCGGGTGCTACATGCATTGAGAATAAGCTGTGTGGGTGCTTTTTTGCTTCAAAGCGCCGGCGGCAGCCCCTGGCTGCCATGAGGCAGCAGGTGTGCGCTGCGTGTGATGCGCTTGGCTGCTAGCAGCGTGTCTACAGCCACGCTGCCGGCCTTCGCCCCGCAATGTGCCGCGCCTGTGAGTCGTTTGCTTGCGTTCGCCTGGTCAATGCATGCATTGCAGTAAGCTACCAGTCTTATTAGTCGCATGATTGTGCTTGCTTGCGCCCGTCCGGGGCTCTGTGCAGCAGCTGCGCTGCTGTGCTAGCTTGCAGCCTCTCTTTTTTGTGCTATTCTTTTCGGGGCGTGCGCCTCCTGTGATGAGGAGCGCTTTGATAGACGGGCATGCGCGCGGAAGACCTGCACCTGTTCTTTGCTTTCTTGAAGTATGGCTGAGGTCCTGCAGCAATGAAGAGCGGGAGACGAAGTGTGCGTGTGTGCGTTTGTGCATGTGTGCATGCGGGCATTGTACGACATGACATCCGTTTCTTTTAAAAAACATCAGCAATTGCATATGCATGCCACCATATGGCAACCCTTTGCTTAACCCCTGCAGCACTTTGAGGCGAACTGTGCTCCACTCGGCAGAGAGGCTCTCCAACAGCGCAGGAGCTCATGATTTATCGTGCAGTAGGGGAGCTGGAGCGGGGTCCTGCTGCTGCGAGTGTGTCACGGGCGTGAAGTGCTGACCCGGGAGAGCTCTCGCAGTCTGCGGACAAAGGTTTGCCCGCGGTCGCTACAGGAGTCGGCTTTGCAGGGCTTGACGGGCCAACATCACGCTTTCCTTGGGTGAAATTCCGCATCCTTTTCACCTCGCATCGACCGCGGCAACAAAGCGAGACAGCTCCTGTGCCGCCCTGGCTAGCCGTACACCTTTATCCGTATGGCCCCCACTTGTGTATGCGGACCCGAGGCGAGTGCCACCTGGGCCATTGGCTATATTTCCACTCTGAAAAGAGCTTGGCACTGGGGCCGCGCTGGTGCAGCGCCCGCAACGGCACCCTCTTGCTTGACCTGCCTCCGCGCTGCGCTTGTCTGCTTGCCACACGAGGTGGGCAGCATTGAGGGCGCTCGTGCGCACGAGCTGCCCGCACAGGCTCAGCTTGTTCTCCTGCTGTGCTGTGGCTTAGCACGCGTGTTTGCAGCGCAAGGTTGTCTGTGACAGCGTCTATGTAGCTTTTTATCTGCGGCGCTGGCAGTGCAGCCGGCACAGGTGGCCGGGCGTGCCATCCCCTGTCTCGCAGAGCTGGCACCATCCGTGCACTGGTGCGCAGGGCGCGCCTGTGCGCGTGGATGAGAACGCGTTGCGGAGGACGGCAAAGCGGGGCGTCACGGCGCGTGCACGGGCGCAAGCATGGAGCGGTAACGCCCTGAGACCTGCTGACTTCTTTGCTGCTTTCGGCAGAGGCCTGCGCTGCGGACGAACAAGGCCGTGGTGATATGCAGGTATAGCGGCGGGCGGCTGTCAAATGGCGGGGCAAAGGAGGAAGGAGAAGGGGGGCGCAGTCTGCGGTGCGGCCCTCCTGGGCACCGGCGGTCGTCGGGGTTGACGGGCCGCCTTGTGGCTGTGCTGGTGCGTGCGGGCCAGGTCGGGGCGATATGCTGACGTTGGTCCCACAACAGGACATGTTTTCAGAGTAGGTCGCCAGCACAAGCAACGCCGTTGTAGCAGCGCAGAGCCGCGTGCACACCACTGCGTTCACGGCATTGGCTGTAAAGAGAACAACCAGTGGAGTGACAGGGCGAGCACTTGCTGCGCGCAGGCCGCGGCGGAGCGCGCGCGCGGCGCGGGCCGCCACCGAGGACTCCGATTGGGACAGCGAGATGGACGACGACGAGCTGGAGGACGAGGAGGGCGGCGGCGGGGGCGCGGGCCGCGGGCGCGGCGGCGGCAAGGAGAAGAAGAAAGTGGGCCGGCCCATCGCCTACAAGGGCGACCCGGACGCGCCGGGGCTGAACGAGGAGGACCGGCGCCGCATCAAGCGGCGCGCCACGCGCGTCTGCTTGCCGCCTGGCCTTGCTCGGGCGGACCATGTTGCGTTGTGTACGATCGGATATGCGAGTCGTCAGGGGCCGTGTGCCGCACTGCAGGCGCATCGCCAACCGGGAGTCAGCGCGCCGGGTGCGGCAGAAGCGGCAGGAACAGCTGGACGAGCTGGAGGTCAAGGTGCGAGCCCCTTTTCGCGTAAGGCGCGTCCTGTGTGTTGCTGGATGTGAGCAGCTTGCGTCCTCGAACAGCGTCTGCTCCAAGTCAGCCGAATTACCAGAGTGGGGATTGTCGTGGTTGCGCGTTGGATGGGCGGCATGCAGCGCGCGGCGTGAGCGAGCGGCGCTGCGCGCATGCATGGGCTGCACGATGACGATGCGACAAACCCCAGCCTTTTTCCCCGGTGGCCAGCGCTACGCTGGCCGCGCCGGCCGCGAGGCGGGCGCCCGGGCACGGCCAAGCTCTCAAGCAGCGCTGAGCAGCGCCCTCACAACCTGACAACCTGCGCCGGGCGCCGGGCGCAGGTGGGCGAGCTGGCGCGGCAGAACCAGGCGCTGGCAGCGCACCTGGCGGAGGTGGAGGCGCACAAGGGCCAGCTGGCGGCGCAGGTGGCCGCGCTGCGCGAGCGCTGGCAGGGCGCCGCGGCGGAGAACCTGCGCCTGACCTCCGAGCTGGCCGCGCTGCGCAAGACGCTGCAGGCGCACATGGGCGACGCGCCGCTGCCGGCGGGCGAGGCGGGCGGCGGCGCTGCGGGCGAGCTCGCCGGCCTGCCCGGCCTGGCCGCGCCGCCCGAGCGCGCGCCGAGCGCGCCCTCGCCCGCCGAGTTCTTCGGCAACATCGCCGCGCTGACGAGCGGCAGCTACGGCGGCCTGCCTGCCTCCAGCGCGCTCGCCGACGGGCCCGACCTGGCCGGCTCGCTGGCGCTGGACGCGCCGCCCGGCGCGCCCGGCGCGCCGCTGCCCGGCGGCGGCGCGCCCGGCGCCGGCGGCTACGGCCTGCCGGAGCCGCTGGCGCCGCCCAAGGCGGAGGCCTGGCGCGCGTTCGGGCGGCTGGGCGCGGCCAGCGGGGGCGCTCCCGGGGGCGCGCTCGGGGCCGGCGGCGGCGCGCGCCCCGGCGGCGGCCACCAGGAGCCGAGCACGCCGGAGTATGCCGAGCAGGCCAACGGCGGCGCGGCGCGCGGCCCGTTTGGCGCGGTGGCCGGCAACGCGGCGGGCGGGCAGGGCCTGGAGAGCTGGCGGCCGGGGGGCGGCGCGCAGGGCTGGCGCTCGCTGTCCGGCACCGGCATGGGCGGCAGCGGCGGCAGCGGCGGCGGCGGCCACCAGCAGCTGCTAGAGGACTGGCGCTCGATCTCGGGGCCGGCGGCCGCGAGGAGCGGGCCGGGGCAGCGGCGCGCGCGCGGCGCGCAGCTGCCGCCGGCGCCGCCGGCGGAGGAGGCGCCGGCGCCGGCGCCGCCGCCGCGCATGACGCGCACGGCGTCGCCTGCTGTCAACACGCAGCGCGGTGCGCGCATGGCTGCTGGGAAGCATCCCTTTGCAGTCGGGCGCCAGGCTGCTGCGCTTCTTGTCTTCCGGATGTGTGCCAGGCTTGCCAGACGTGAGGCCTCGTCACATAGCGTTCTGTATGACAGCAGAGAAAAAGAGAACAAGCCCTGTGGCAGCAGTGAGTGCACTGACTGCATAGCCTCGCATGAATGCGGCCTGATGCAGCCGCCAGAGGAGCCTTGATGGACTGGACTGGCTTGATGCACGGCCGACAGCGCACATGCTGTGCTTGGAAGGCGTACCGACAGTGCGTCAATGGTCTGCAGGCTGGAGCGGGGACCTTCAGAGCCTGCTGCGTGCGGCCAGCATCAGCGCTGCAGCGGATGGCCTTTCAGACATCTTTGACGATGTGGACGAGGTCGTCGGCGGCGCCAAGGTGTTTGTCCGCCGGAGCTGTCCTGTCTCTGTCCTGCATGCGTACCAGGCAGGAGGGCTCTGCACAGGATGCCGACAGCATGAAGTTGTTTGGCAGTGATGCAAACACATTGTGCACTGTGTTGCTGCAGTGCACCTTCGAAAAGAAAATGTAAGGACAAGGCAACGACAATGTGTGGGGAAGACTCTACGAGCGCCCAACCCTCTGTATGCGCGCGCAGAACCAGACGAGTATGGACCGGCAGCCGTCAGTCCCCAGCCGGCGCAAGCCGCAGGGGCCCAAGGCGGCAATTTAGGTGCTTTTGCTCCTCCTGCTCCTCCTGCCACGTCTCTTCCCTACGTGCTCGGGGTCAGCGACTTTGTAACAGCCAGCGGTGCCCCTCCTGGTCTGCGCAGCGGCATCCGCGGCTTCTGTGCTGCGGATGCAGCGCGAGGCCCGGGAGCGGTTAGGCTGGGTGTGCGCGGGGGCGCCTGTGAGTTTGTGCCACAGGCTGTACACAAGGGCTCTTGCTTTAGCCTTGTCATACGGTCTGCGCTTTGGCCCTTGCCCTCCTGGAAGTGCAAAACACGCCACTTGGAACAGCGGTTGCGGGCCGCCTGCGTCGGGGGGCGGAAGAGCCTTCCTGCTTTTCACTTTGGGTATTTACATTTGGTGCGGCTCAGCACATTTGGTGCGGCTCAGCGCATGTCTCGGTGACAGTCAGCCTGTTGTGAGTGATGCGCAACTGCGGTCCAGGCTTGAGACATGCCTAGCCAAGTGACCCGGTGCGTCACCGCCCATCGGGCGGGAGATGCCATCAGCGAGCCCAGTGTTCTTCCATGTAGTGAGCGAGCAACTGCTGCGCATATTCAGCCCGTGTACGTGCGCGTTTGGGCAATGTGAATAGGTTGCCTGTCCAGCTGTGCATGGGCTGTGTGCTTGATATATTGTGCCGACGCGCACATGCTCAGTAAGAGGATTTTGGCGTGTGCTCTTCAAGAGGTTTGCTGTGTTGCAGAATCCAGACAGAAGCTATTACATTCGCAGCATGTCTTGCTAGCTACAGCCCGCAGCGGCAGCGCGGCGCCAGACCATGTCGTGCAGGCCCTGGGACCCGCCTGGTTGCAAAAGCACCGAGAAACACATTGCGGGCCCCAGGCACAGCGTCATACGGCGCCGCTGCCGCCCGCGCCGCTGCCATTGCGCTTGGCAAGGAGCAGCTCCACCTCCCCCGTGTCTGGCTGATCCTCACCCGTAAGCGCCCGGTCTGCGCCTGCCATCGCAGAGCTCACCTGAGCCGGCGACATCCTGCGTCTTGCAGAAGACAGGCGGGAAAGCCAGGACGTGCAAATGTCCTGCCAACCACCAGACTGCATCCAGCCATGCCTGAGAGGCACTTTTCACATGCAGTGCAGTGGTTATATACTTTAGCCCACATACAGACAGAAGAAATGCATGCGTCTGAACCGATCTGGAACAGGCTCAATCGTTTAATACTCTGGCAAGGAAAGGGCAATCCTCAGGCATGCCAACACAGCAGGGGCGGCACGGCGCTCACCCGAACTGACTAGCAGTCCCGGTGGCTGGCGGCCTGCCCACCTGAGAAGTGCGTGGGGAGGTCCAGCGGCATCGTGCGCCGCCAGCGCCGCGGCAGCAGCCTGTTCAGGCGCTCTGCCAGGCTGGACGACGCCTGCCGGGCGCCCGGGCCCCCGCTGTAGGGCGCCACATGGTTCCTGCACGGCGGCAGGCGCGTCGTCAGAACACGGCACGCAAGCAGTCAGGCGAAGATCGTGCTCCTGACCACGGGAGGCACTCATGCGTGCCACACGTGCAGAGTGCTCGCACCCTCGGGAAGCATGGCGGGGACGGCACAGGCGCCTCGCAACAGCCACAACCTGACACGCTGGGGCCCTGGCAAGAGCACCATGGGGCCGGGCCGGGGCACTGGCTGGAGCAGCCGGGGGCCGGGCCGGGGCGCACCGCGTGACGTACTTCAGCGCCTCGTCCACCAGGATGACGGGGAAGGACAGCCACAGGATGGCGCGCCACTCGGCCGCGCCCAGCGCGGTGACGCTGAACAGCAGCGCGAGCGGCGGCACGTACAGGATCGCGCAGTGCAGCGCCATGGACAGCCCGATCGCGCCCAGCAGCCACGGGTTGCGCCAGGGCGGCAGCTGCGCCCCCGCGCCCCCCCAGGTGTCACCTCCCTGCTGCGGCAGCCTTCACGGCAGGTGCGATAGGGCGGCGGCTGTGGCGCACGCCGCACGGGTGTCACCTGCGGCCCTGGCAGCCACGGGCCGAGCTACTGCTGCAGCCTGCCAGCTGGGGCGCGCAGTCAGGCAAGGGCGGCCCGCAGCCTGCAGCGCTGCCCGCTCGAGTGAGGGCGGCCGCCTGGCGCTCGAGCAAAGGCAAGCGGCAGCAGCCGCGCCTGGCGCATCCCCCGCAGCCCACCCACACGCGCAGGCATGCGGCCCCCCGAGCCGACGGGCAGCGCGTGGGCAGAGGGGGGCCGCATGCGCACGCGCGCCTGGCGCGCCCGGCACGCGCAGCCGCGCGGGCTGCAAAAGCAAGAAGAAAGATAAGAGACCAACACGAGAAAAAGACCGACCAACAGAAGAAAAATGTGCAACAAAAGGTACACTAGGTTTTGCGGCGGGCGCCGGCGCGGGGGCGCGCGCGCGCGCGGGCCGCGGGGCCGCGCCTGCAGCAGCGAGTTGTTCTCGGACAGCGCGTTGAGCGCGTTGAACATCTCGACCACCACCAGCACCGTCATCGCGACCGTGCCCGGCCGCCGGTCGCGGAAGACAGCGCACGCGTCCGCGCTCGCGCACGCCGTGCTGCGCGTCAGCTGGTGCCAGCTGAGCCGCGGGCCCTCCTGCGGCGCGGCGCGCGCCCCGCTGGGCGCATGCCGGGGCGACAGCAGCCTGGTCCACGGCAGCGGGCAGCGCCGGGCAGGCACTCAGGGCAGGGCTTGCCAGGGCCGCTGTCGGTGCCCCTGCCCGCGCGGTAGGCCTGCGCCAGAGGCGCCCAGCGCTGCCCTGCCAGCCACGCACTACTGTGCATTCACGGTCACCCACATGCGCCTGGCGGCGGCTGCTGGCAGCGGCGGCGCTGTGCGGAGGGCGCATGCCGGTGCCCCCGAGCTGATCGCTCCCCGCCCAGCAGCCCTGCGCGGCAGGCGTGCCCAGCATGCAACGCACCGAGAACGACAGGAACCACCAGCCGAAGCCGGCCACGGTCGCGCAGCCGACATAGAGGCCGATGACAGCGTAGCGCACGACCAGCCAGCGATCGATGATGCCCTCCTCCTGCCTGCGGCGCGGCGGGCGCGCGCGCGCGTCAGCGGCCGCTGCTCGGTAGGCCGGCGCCTACCCCGTCCGCCGCTGCCAGCACGCACTCGGTGCACCGCCGAGCACCTGTCACGCAGACAGCAGCTGCCCACAGCGCTCACTGCAAGGCATGAGCCGCTGCGAGCCTGCTCGCGCGCATGGCGCCGCATTTCCTGCAGCATGCGACGGAAGCGCACAAGGGCTATTCATCTTTGCATGTATAGCTGCGCAGGCTTTCACATCAGGCGCGCAGGGGCGGCCGTGCTACCGCAAGGGCGCAGGCGCGCCTGCGCGGGCGCGCGCGCATGATGTCGCGGTCGGGCGGGTTGAAGCCGAGCGCGGTGGCCGGCAGGCCGTCAGTCACCAGATTCACCCACAGCAGCTGCACCGGGTTCAGCACCTCCGGCATGCCTGCCCCCCCGCGCGCGCGCTCAGCGCCATCTATCACAAAAACGTCCTGCGACACTGCAACGAAGTGCGCGACGTCACCGCCAACGCGCTGGCCCAGGCTGGCGACGCCCGACCTGATGCAACGCTGACACAGCGAGGAAAGCAAACTGCTGGGCGGCGCACCGATGAGCGCGGCGAAGAAAATGGCGACCACCTCGCCGATGTTGGAGGACACCATGTAGCGGATGAACTGCTTGGTGTTGGCGTAGATCGCGCGGCCCTCGCCCACCGCGGCCACCTGCGCGCCCGCGCGCTCGCGTGGTCGGCTGGCCGCCGGCGGCGGCGAGCGGGTGCGCCCGACGGAGCGCCCAGGCGTGGAGTCCGCCGCTGAGCGCGCGGCGGGCCCGCCGGCAGACGGGCGCCCTCGGTCGGCAGGTGCACTGGCCTCAGAGCGCCCGGTGTGCGATGGCGTGTTCTCACTCTGGCACAAGTCCCAATGCGCACCCTCACAGATCGTCCTGCCAGACAAGGGGAGGCGCGCACAATGGACGCAAAGTTGTCGTCGGCGAGGACCATGTCGGCGGCGTGCTTGGCGACCGCAGTGCCGGAGCCCATGGCGATGCCGATGTCGGCGCGCTTGAGCGCGGGCGCATCGTTCACGCCGTCGCCCGTCATTGCCACCACGTGCCCCTGCGCGCCGCGCGCAATCAGCGCGGTGGTTGCCCAGCGCTCTCTGTCCGCACATCACAGCGCGGCTCTGCAGCTCACCAGGAAGCAGACGGCCCCGCAGCACTGGCATGTTCTATGCACAAAGCGGCATGGGCCGCAAGCCGGCAGCCCCCACATGCTGCCCCCAACAGGTGCCCTCACCCCAAGGCCAGGCATATGCCTGGACCTGTCAGACTGGCTGCCAACATGTGTTTTACGCGCACGCAGAAGCGGGCAGCCACGCTGCCCGCCCGTGCTGCGACCGGCCGCGCACCTGCGCCTTGAGCAGCTCCACCAGGCGCGTCTTGTGGCTGGGCTCCACGCGCGCAAACACGGCCAGCGCCTCCACGGCGCTCAGCTGCTCCGCGGGCGGCAGCTCGTCAAACTCCAGGCCGCTCACGCTGCCCGGGCCGCCCGCCTGCCCCTCGGCGCCGCGCAGCACGCCGACCTGCGCGCCCGGGGCCCGCCGCGCCTGTCTGTAAACCACGACGAGCCTACCCTGCCCCATGCAAACTGTGTTTTGATGAAGACAAGCAACGTTAGCTCCCAGCCTCACTGCAATGCATTGCCGCGACACAATGTCGATCAATAGTAGGCGCCAGCAATCGGTCTGGCACCATGCGTCAGCTGCAACGCCATCTCGCAGCTCCAAGGGCTTGCACATTTGCCACCGCCAGGTTTGAGCTATAACAGAATCATGCACAGGAAGGCCTCCCGAAACGAGACATGGGCTGAGGCACAGGCCAGCACCTGCCGGCACACAGCCTCGGCAGTGGCCTTGTTGTCGCCGGTGACGACGATAACGCGGATGCCAGCCGCGCGGCACAGCTCGATGGCGGGCGCGACCTCGGGGCGCGGCGGGTCGTGCATGCCCACGATGCCCAACAGCGTCAGCCCCGCCTCATCCTCTGGCACCACCTGAGCGCAAACCTGGCTTCTCAGGCGCCTGCTCAGCAAGCAGGGCATGGGCGTCACCAATGAATGATCCATTAATCGTGCTTGCAGCAGCGCAGCAGGCTGTGCGAATGGCGATGCTCATCAAAGTAAAGTAAAAAAAAACCAAGCATGTGCAGAGCAGCACATCAAACCCAAGTACGTGCTTGGTTGCACAAGCGCAGTGTGCGACTGCCTTATTGCAAGTTGAGCTGGCGCAAGGCAATACCAAGGCTGAGCTGACAGCATGCTGCTGTCGGGTTGCTGCTGTCGGGATGCATGGGAATCCTAAACGCTCAACGGACATGCGTACTTGCCCCTCAGTTCCAAACCACAGCCATATCCATATAGACAGACACCGTCTCCTGACAGACACTCCCACTCCCAACACATGAAGCCGTTTTCGCTCATCTGTCTTGCCAGCGGCCCCAGGGCAATTCGGGCGCACCGGGGCGTCCGCGAGCGGCAGCGTCTTGCAGGCCAGCGCCAGGCAGCGCAGCGCCTCTGCGCCGCCATAGCGCACCATGCGGCCCAGCACGCCCTCCCGCACGTGCTCCGTCAGCGCCGCTGCGCCGCTGCCGTCGTTGGCCAGCACCTGCGCCGCCTCAGACCGTCCACATCAGCACACCGTGCTGGAGCAGCCTGCTCCGACATTGCAGGGTGCTTCCCAAGGGACGAGAGGGTCCTGGCAGACTGGGCCGACGCGTTTCCACCTGGCCCGAACCTGCAGGACCGAGGCAGGCGGGCGCGGGAGCGCGCACGTGGGTGCAGCAGGCCAGCACGGACTCCGGGGCGCCCTTGACGAAGAGCACGTCGCGGTCGCCCTGGCGGCAGCGCACGCTCATCATCTTGCGGTCGCGGCTGAACTCCAGCGTGCTCACCTGCCGCGCGGGCGCGTCCAGCATGTGCGCCCGCCCGCGCGCGCACAGGGGCGGGCGCCCGCGCCAGGCGCGGGCGCTGGCCCGCGCGGCGGCAGGCGCCCGCAGCCCCACTGGTACGCGGGCGGTGGTCCCACAACGAGGCGGTCCCACAACGACCACTGTCGATACCACCGGCTGGTCAGTCGCCGCTTCAGTACTCACTGTGGCTGCTGTGAACACGCGGCGCGCCTTGTGCAGCTCGCGCTGCCAGTGGTCGTTGCAGAAGGTGGCGCGGTCCTGCGCCGGCAGGCCGCCCAGCGCGCCGGGCATGCCCGCGTACCCCGGCAGGCCCACCTTCTCCGCCAGCACGCGCAGCGCCACCTCCGTCGCCTCGCCCACGCGCTGGTACACGCCCTTCTCTGCGGGCGCACGCGCCGCGGCGGCGCTCGGCCGCAAGCCGTGCACTCGTGCTTGCTCAGCTAGGATTCTGAAAGCTTGTGACGGTCGCACATGCGCACAACACGGCATGATAAATGTCATGAGGTGGCATTTGACATGGCAAATGCATGCTGTGATGTTCCCCATGACCCACAGCGGAGGTCTGCTGCACAGCTGTAGATTCCAACTCGGCCACCCATGCACCTACCTGGGGAGGGTGATCAGGTCGGTGCGCGGCGCACCTGCGTTGAAGTAGAGAGAGGAGTCGTTGCACAGCGCGCCGCAGGCGGCCAGCTGCGCCAGGCACGGCTGGTCGGCCGGGTGCGCGACGGCCAGGCCGCCCGCGTCCACCACCGCGCCCTCCGGAGCGTACGTGCTGCCTGCGCAGCCGCGCCGCGCCCGCTCATGGTGCAATGCAGGTATTGCACAGCCCCTTGCACACCATCGGTGCCCGAGTGCGAGTATGCTGCACGTGTGGCCCGCTCGTGCAAGCCTGTGCGTTCGCGGGGAGTGAGCTGCGCAGACATTGGGTGGCCACTCACACCTCGCATTCCCACTATCAAGCAGCGAGCTGAGCAGGTGGGTGGCAGTTGCTTGCACATGGCGGACAGTCTGATGGGGGTTGGCGCGGCGCTGCAGCACATCCTGCATGGTCATGGAAGGGATGAGCACTGGCATGCGACCCCATCTACCCCAATACGTGAAGCGCGGCATGGGCGCCGCGCCAGCGCGGGCACGCACCCGTGACCGTGAAGTCTGTGAGGCCGTCGTGCGGGGAGTGCAGCACCGCGACGCGCGCCACGCTCATCTGGTTGGTCGTCAGCGTGCCGGTCTTGTCGCTGCAGATGACCGTCGTGCAGCCCAGCGTCTCCACAGAGGGTAGGCTGCGCACCAGAGCTTGTCCTTCAATGTCATACGGGGGTCTAGCTCGTTGCTACATGCAGTGCATTTTACTCACTTGGCGCAAGCTGCAACACGCAGGATGCAACAGATCGCCGTCGTGCAGCCATTGGTTGCATTGTTCAGTTTTAAGGCTTGCAGTTGCAGCGCACCAGGCATGCCCCCGCATGCCTGCTGTGCTGTGCACTGCAGAGGCTACCGCATGCGTCGTTCCATAAACTCATACAGGCAGGGGTCGCTTTCCCCGCGGAGGGCCCGAGAGGCGGCACCTGCGGACGATGGCGTTGCGCTTGGCCATCTTGCGCGTGCCGAGCGCCAGGCACGTGGTCACCACGGCTGGCAGGCCCTCGGGGATGGCCGCCACCGCCAGCGCGACCGCGATCTTGAAGTAGTACGTCGCGCCCTGGACCTGTGCGGAAAGGGGCCCACAGACTCGGTACCATTCCACGCCCACCTTCTGAGAGGCAGCGGGAGAAGCACTAGCACTTGTTCAACAATGTGGTAGACAAGGCGCCATGCCTGATCGATGCCAGGCATACCCTGCAGAACGTACAACTGGTCGGCGGCCAACCTGTCAATGCAGCGTGCGAGGCGCACACAGATGCACAGCAGCGACATGCAGCTGGCCAGCTGCGCACCCAGCCGCCATGCAGGGGGTCGTTGAAGCGCGGGATGTTGATCAGCCACACTGCCAGGCAGATGCCGGCGATGACCTGGCGCGCAGCAGCCGCCCGCCGCATCAGGGCCCAGAAGCAGACTGCTCTCGCAGGCACGGCAAGCACAAACCTCTATGCCGACGAGACGAAAGTTGCCGTCGCAAGGCAGGCACTGCAAAGCTCATCCAGGACAATCGCAGAGCATGGGGCAGTGCATGCGCGTGGGCGACGCCGCGGCACGGTCAGGGACACGCGCCTTGGACAGGAACTGGCCAAAGTCCTCCAGCTTCTGCTTCAGCGGCGTCAGCTCCTCCACCGTCTCGGCCATCGCGTCCCTGCACAGTGCGTCTGGGTGGGGAGCTAACCTTACCCTACCCAACCCTGCCCATGTCACGCGCTCATCGCGGACGGATGCAAGGCTTGCGTTGCAAAGGGCGGCAGCCCGGGGATACACGCACCAAGGAAGTGCCTGCGTTACGCCGCCACCAGAGCTGGCAGCCAGGCATGGGTTCGATTGCTGCCAGCGCAACATGCTGATGTCAGCGGTCGCTGGCGCACCTGATCTTCCCGATCGCGGTGTTTGCCCCCGTACCCACCACCACGGCCCGCGCCTTGCCAGCAGTGATGACTGTCCCCTGTCGCGCCGCACGCGCCGTGGTGTGCTCCCTGCTTCAAGGCTTCCAGGGTGCCACATGCAGCCAGTGTCCTCACGAGAGGACAAGCAGTGCTGGCATGCAAAGCAGCAATGCGGTACAAGCATCATGCGCTGCAGCATCGGCGGCACCAGGCTCCTCAGGATGATGCGTTGGCCTGCATGTGCAAACACTCCACACCTGCGTCTGCAAACACCCCAGACCAGCATGTGCAGACACTCCAGCCCACTTGCAGGACAGAGGAAGCTGCAGGCCGTGCCGAGAAAAGCAGGCAAGTCTTGTCCTGGTACACGGCTTTCTGCGCGGTGACGACATCCGTGAACTTGGCGACGCTGCCGCTCTCGCCCGTGAGGATGGACTGCGCGCGCCCCAGCAACGCCTTGGGCATTATCGTGGGTCTTCTAGAGCGTCAGGGCGCCAGACGCGTACGCTTGCATGCAGGGCAGAAGGCGCAGGGTTAAAGCACAGCAGCAACCTCGTCCTTGCGGCATCAGGACGCTAGGAGATGCTGCAGGACTGTGATCGCAGAGAGAGCATGCAGCCAATGGGCTGCCCAGTGCTGCCTTGCGCAGTTTACATCAGCAGACTCTAAAGGCCGCTCGAGAGCAAGCCGCGCCTGGTCAGCCCGGAATGTGCTGCTGAAGATCTCCAGCACGCGCAGGTCGGCCGGCACCTTCGCGCCCACTGCGCACGCGCCGGCACAGCTCGCACTCACAAGGACATTGCAATGAATCACACGCGCAAACACCGGGCATGATGCGCTAGAACCCATGCAGAAGGCCTCTCAAAAACATAGAAAGAGCTGTACGGCGGGCTAGGCATATATGACAGTCCCTCGGACAAAATGCTGTTCAACAGCGACCCCCAAAAGTACATGAGAACGTAAAGGGGAACGGACCTGCAATCTCAACGATGTCCCCTGGAACCAGGTCGCATGCAGGCATCACCATCAGCCGCTTGCCGCGCAGCACGGTCGCAACATCCGCCTGCAAGGATTGCTTGCATGATGACAGTGGCCTTGTGAGGAGGCGCAGCACTACGCCACTGCATGTCATGTGAGACATGCATGCGGGCAGACCTCATACGCCTTTAGCTCCTCTATGGCCTTCTCTGCATTGTTCTCTGTGACCACGCCGACCGTAGCTGCAGCGCCGCGCGCGTGCCCGCTCAGTACCAGCAGCTGACTCAAATGCAAGCACGCTCGGTCAACTGGACTGCGACTGCACTACCTACGGTACCACAGGGGACATGCTCACCGTTTGCCACGAGGATGAGGACGATGACACCTGGCTCGACAAACACGCTGCACAGCACAGTTGACGGTCAGCTGCGTGACAAGCCCTTGGGGGTAAGGCAGTAACCTCAAGCACCCCCTTGCACAGCACATGCGCCACACAAGCCCGCATGCACCACCCTGTGTAGGCTGCACGAGCGCAAGAAGTGGCCCACCTGAACCCGCTCTCTCCGTTGAGCAGTGCTATGATCAGGTCTACGACTGCTGCAGCTATCAGAATCTGCGCAGGGGCGGGCGCAGTGAGGGCCGGACCATACGAACTTACTGCAGTACATGATTAAATGAGTGCTTGCAACCTGCGCACAGCCGCTCTGCAAGATCGGAAGCGGGCAAGGCTCTGTGCCGAGACACAGCAGGCTGCGCATACCTTGACCAACAGGTCATCAAACTGCTTCAGCACCAGCTTCCAAAAGGGTGTGCCTGCAGCACCATGTATTGCAGGTCGACGCGGCGCTCTACACTCGCCACCACCGACCACAACAGGCAGGTTGGGGCCAGTTGTGTTGCGGTCCACAAGGCTGCGCTCTGCCCTTGCTGTGTCATACCAGTTTCGCCTGACTAAGTGGCACTGCATATTAGCTATCGGCCAGTGCTGCCTCCTTGACGCTGCGACCTCGATTGCCAGATGCAGAAGTGACATACGGGAGTCCCTTTGGGAGCACCTTTGTCTGGAGCCAGCTCGTTCTGCCCATGCATCAGGCGCGCCTGCGCCGTCACGGTGGAGGCATCACTGACAACGCCCAGCAGCGTCTGCATAGAAGCTTTCTAGGACTCGTAGTACACTGGGATACCTTCCCCTGCGCGCATTTGCCTCGAGCGAGCGTGCGCACCTCCAGCACCTGCTGCTCCGTCAGCCCGGTGGAAGCATCAACGGAGAAGTGCGCCAGCACCTGTGTGCGGCAGGCAGTCACACAACCTTGCTATGTCAGGGCATGGCGAGGTCGGCAAGCATCGGCGACGGCGCTGGGGGGTTGCGTGAGCGACTGCAGTCCCGCTCCGCACCTCTCCGGGCTCCCTGGCATATGCGTCGTCCATTCCTGGGCGCTGTCCGTGTGTGCGCCGCCCCCGCCAGAGGCGTCGATCAAGTTGTTCGCGGCGCGCGCGCCGCGAAGGGCGCGCGCCGCGGAATGTCCAGCGCTACTTAGCTTGACATCACTGCACGGCGTTTGTAGGTCCGGGAGGACAGTGCTGCAGGTCTAGGCTCAATGGCGCATTGCCTGCACCGCACGCCGCTCAGTTGTATGCCTGTTGGTGCAATTATTGCTGACAGATGACGAGGTAAGAGCCTTCTCTTCCTCTGGCTGTTCTTGGATCCTGTCTTTGTTGGGAAGAATTGTTAGCTTGATTTTTGCCTCTATCAACTATTATCAGCTATCAGGGCTGCTGAGGCTCCCAGCAACATGAGCATGGATCATGCACCATTATGGCAGCGGGGACAGGATGATGTTTTTCTCTACGCTGGTGGGCCAGGCAAAGCATCAGCCAAGCATGGGATGCGGCGCTTGTAGAATCAGTCCCAGCGAACCACGAGGCAAGCCTCAATCCTTCCCACATCCCGCAGGCCCAGGTAGGGGGGCTGAGCGTGTCAAGAACAACCTGAGCAGCTGCAACGAAACTGTTGTACAGCACAGGCACAGATGGGGATGCCGCTGCAACATGATTGACACACAGCAGGCCAACACTGCACAGTGCACTTGCGCTGCACGGTCCCTGTGTGTCAGACGAGTGCCAAGTGCACAGCAGTCACACCCAAAAGAATCCAACCACATAACTGGGCACAAAGCGGAACGTGGAAGCGGAGCTGCTGGGGTCGTCAGTGCCTGCGCCGCCTGAAGACTTCGGGGGCGAGCGCGAGCGTGACGCGGCGCATCGCCTCGTCCAGCATGGGCAGCGCGGCTGCGTAGGACATGCGCATGCAGGTCGGCGCCCCGAATACATCGCCGGAGACCAGCGCCACATGCGCCACCTCCAGCAGGTACCTGTGCAGGCGAGGGCAGCATGGCGCAGCGGCAAGACCAGCCGCAGTGCCCTCTACGCTGATCTGAGCTTCCTAACTCAGGCTCTCCGGCGGCTCTCCAAAAAGGCACCATGCATGCGCGTCAGCACAGTAGCCACGCAGACGTTCAATCACAGTTTAAAGCACAGTGTCGCCTGCATGCATGCATTCATTGGACATCTGGGACACTTGGGCACTGCATGTCCAGGGCGGCCAGGGCGCGCCTGCACAGCGCGTCCACGTCGGGCACGTCGCCGAACTTGTCGGCGTGCGCGCCGTCTCCCACAAACGCCTGCATGTTGGGCAGCACGTAGAACGCGCCGGCCACCTCAGCGACCTCCACGCCGTCGATCTCGCGCAGCCGCCGCAGCATGAAGTCCTAGGTTGGCACCAGGCGCAGTCGGCACGGCGCCATGTTCGAGGACCGTGCGCCACTTGGGCCAAACGCAAGACCAGTTGGCGCGTGTGCCACTGGAGGCAGGGTGGGGTGCAACCCCGCTGTGAACTCCACACCGCTGCCTGTGAGCTCCCCACCGCTGCATGCATCACGCTCTTCATACACGGGGGCACATGGCAGCAGGTCCACCAGGTCAGGCGAGGAGGTGTCGGAGGCCCCGACGGTGGGCGCTCGCCTTGCGCTCCCGGAACGCGGCGACCATCTTGGCCACCGGCTCGCCGCCGGCGCGCCCCAGGCCGAGCGCGGCCACGCCCGCGTGCTGCGCGATGGCCGATGCGCCGGACGTGCTCTGGCTCTGGATTGCGGCCGCGGCCTTCGCATACACCCTGGGGGCCGCCAGGTAGCCGAGGCGCCAGCCTGCGCTCGCGCGCAGGCAGCGCGGTCGCACGCGCGCGCAGTCGGGCCGCACGCAGCGGCGTGCGCCGCAGGGCGGGCTGCCAGCCGGCAGGCAGGCTGCCAAGCGCCCTGCAGCATCCCAGGGCGCGCGCAGCCGCGCAGCGCGCACGGCAAGCCAGGGTAGCACCCACGGCTGTTTGCGAGGATGAGTGCAGTCCGGGGCACCAGCGGAGGCGCGCGCCGGTCATGGCAAAGCACTTGGAGAAGCCGTTGATGGTGAGCGTGCGCGGCCACATGCCGGGCAGGCCCGCGAAGGACACGTGGCGCGCGGGCGGGTAGATGATGTGCTCGTAGATCTCGTCCGACAGCACGAGCAGCCGCGGGTGCGCCGCCACCACCTCCGCGAGCGCCTGGCGAGCGCGCGCCGCCGCCTCAGCGCTGCGACTGTGTGCGGGTGTTGCCAGCCGAGACAGTGTGACACTCTCATGCTTTTTCCACACCGCTCTCGGGAGCACACACAGGTAACGGTCAGCAGCCGGCCGGACACCAAGATCACGATAGGATGGACTGTCCACCAGCGGCACGACAGAGACGGAGGGCCGCACGCCGGGTCGCGTGCCGCGCAGGGTCACGCAGCCGGGCGGCGCCTTGTGCGCGAGCCGCGCCTATGCAGGAAGCACTCTCACTATGATACAGGCCTGTCCAACCTTGCCCTTGATGGCTACGCCCTTGACGGGCATGCCCTTGCTGAGCATGTTCTTGACAGGCAAAGAGAAGGGCGCGCCGCTGGGGGCGCGGGCCGCACCTGCAGGTGCGCCTCATCGTACACGGTGCCGGTGGGGTTGGAGGGCGAGCAGAGGATGAGCACGCGCGCGCGGGGCGAGAGCGCGGCCGCCAGCTGCTCGGGCGTCAGCAGAAAGCCCTCCTCCAGCGCCGTGTCGACAATAACGGGCTCAGCGCCCGCCATGCGCGCCATCTCCGGGTAGCTGACCCAGTACGGCGCGGGGATGACCACCTGCGCCCGCCGGGCAGCGCCGTCAGGGTACGCGCGCGGCCCCAGCGCGCCCCCGCTCCAGGCGCGGCACGGCCAGCGGGGTCACCGCCGCCGCTGCTCCGGCGCCGGCCCAGGTTGCACCTCTGGCGGCGCCGCGTCCCGCATACTCTTGCTCGCTGTCCGTCATGCGCCCTGTTGCCTGAGAAGCGATCCGCGGCAATCGCAAGGTGCCGGTCCCGCATGCGAACAGCGCTCGCAGGATCCAGCGGGATCCTGTGGCACCGCCGCCACTGCCGAGGCCAGGCCGCGGCTGTGCGGGGAGCGGGCCATGCTGCTGACCAAGAGGTATGCCATGCTGACGACTTGCAAAGATGTTGGAGAGCATGGATGCGTGCCATGCATGCCAGCCCCCTCCCTCGTGCATGCCAAGCGGCGCCCCAACCAGCCCAGCCACCTGTGGCGCAGGACAAGTATGCGGCCACACCCGCGCCCCACACGCCCGGCACGCGCAGCGGCGGGCGCGCCTGGTCGCCCGGCTGGCAGACCGCCAGCAGCGCCTGCCAGATGGCCTGCTTGGCGCCGTTGCTGACCACGACCTCGTCGGCGCCATAGCTCAGCCCGTTCTCCTCGCGCAGCTTGCGCAGGATGGCGGCGCGCAGCGGCGCCGTGCCGGTGTTGGGCGTGTAGCGCGTGATGCCCAGCCTGCCGCCGTGCGCCATGTGCCGTGTGCGGACGTGGGGGTGTGCATTATGTGGGGGGCAGCAGCAGGCGCGCCAGGTCGGTGCGCTGCGCTCTTGCAGTGGCTTGCCGTGGCGGAGCACCTAGCGCAACTAAGTGCCACAGTGAGGCGGGACGTGTGTCCAGCAGCGGTTTCTGTACCGCCACGCAGCGGCAAGAGCACGGCAGCAAGGACCACAACATAAAGCTGAACCACAGGGGGGCACGGAGCGCGCTCAGCCGCTGGTGCTGCAGCTCAGGCGGGGCCCTGGCAGGGGCGCACCGCAGCGCCTCGCGGCCGGCCTCCAGTATCGGCGCAGGCGTGTCGAAGTCTGGCTCGCCGGCCGTCAGGGCGATCACGTCCACGCCCGCCTCGCGCATCTCGCGCGCCAGGTCCGTCATCACCATCGTCTTCGACGGGCGCACCGACGCGACTTGCGGGTTGATCGCCGTGTCCAGGCTGCCGACGCCCTGCATGGCCGCGTTTCCTGCACCCCGAGCAGCCAGTGGGGAGGTGCCGGCCAGCATTGGTCACAGGGCCAGCACTGGCTATATAACACAAGGCGGTCCAACTCCCTGCCAGCGGTGTCGACTCTGAAGAGTGCTCGCGAGCGACCTGCAGCTCTGTTGCGGCCCCGGCAGGGATGAACCACCTGCAGGTGCGTCAGTGGCAGGCGCCATTGCGCTCTGCAGAGTGGTGGCACACGTTGTGCGCATGGCGGCCTGCTGGCGCTGCGGGCCCGGCGCGCGGCAGCCGCCCGTGCAGGTCTGGCTCACAGGGAAAGATCCCAGGGCCCGGAGCATTACTCAGGGCCGCGGCCACTGCCTGAGAGGGAGCAGCAGCCTGTCGCGCAGGCGCTTGCCTTCCGGACAGCCTCAGGCAGAGAGCAGGTTGGCAGGATTGCAAGGGATGGGGCGGGGAGCTTGCTCATGAAAGCCAGTCGCCTCAAATTGAGCAACCGGTGCGCAATGCACCACTGCGCGGATGAAGCTCCTGCATGCCATTCGCAATGATTACGACGCTGATCAGACCATCATGAGCAGACCTAACCCTGGCTTCTCGGGACCTCCTGCGGCACGAGGAGAGGCTCTCGGTCGCGGAGCAGTTGTTTTCCGCTCGCAGGCAGCATACACTGCGCCGCAAGCTCGTACAGTACGAAACTGCTGGCAAAGAGTGTTGTCTGAGCATGAGCTGGCGCGGGCGAGCTGGCGCATGCGCCCGGGAGCGTGCTGCAACACTTGGTGGGCACCTGCGTGGCCCTACTCTCACATCTGAGCCTGGCGTCAGCAGGCTGTTGCTATCTTAAGAGACGGGAACCCGTACCCGGTGTATATAACGCTGCGGGCAGCTTCCCGCGACCGCTCTGGCCGTTCCCTGTACCGCAGCAGCTTCAGTCTCGGCCGCAACGTGTGTGAGAGAGCGTAAGTAGAGGTCGTCCTGCCTGGGCTTGGGGAAGCGCAGCGTGACACGTCAAGTGCGCAATCGCGCGTACCTGATGTGCAGGCCTGCGCGCGCAGGCCCGCAGGTGGTCAACATGTCTGCAGTGGCGGCAGCGTTCCTGCCCTGCGACCCGCTGGTACGCTTCATGTTGTGCGCTCGGAAGCTGACTTGGAAGGCACCCGCGTGCGCTTTTCACAGCATTCAAGATATAAAGTGTTCATGCGCGCTGTCACCTTTTTGCAAGACGCGCACCCCTGGTACTGCACTGGTCCTATACTTGCTTGGCAACGCTCGCGCGCTTGATGGCGCTTGTCTCAGACATGGGCGAGTCATGCCATTCGACCTGCAAGCTGAATCTTCGTCGTGAGCCCAACAACAAAGTTGCTGCGTGTCTGAGAGTGCTGTTCGGGGTCACCAGGGTGGTCTGCTTGGCGCGCGGAGTGCGGCAGACCCCGGACGATGCGCGCTTGCGCCTGGTACAGCCGGACGCGCCCTTGCGGGGACCCGGGTGGAGGCGATCGTGAGGGACATAACGCTGGCGTACCACTGCGGCGACCGTGCAGCGCTGGAGCGCTGTCGAACGATGGCCTGCAAGCTTCGCGGGTGCGTGCTGCGCCTTTGTCAGCTGACGCACTGTACCATGCACGCCCTGCGCAGGGCTTGGCGCGCTCATGCGTGTGTGCCCCGCGTGCACGCACCTGTGGGCTGCTGGCTGGGGCGCTGACATCCCTGGTGATGCGTCTGGCAGGGTGCTGGCCCAGAGTACCGAGGGAGTGCAGACGGAGGCCAGCGTGCGGGCGCTGCAGCTGCTCGTGCACCTCGTGTACGTGTTGGAGGCCAAGCGCAAGGTGCTGCCCTGGCGCGCGTGGCTGACTGAGCCTGTTGCGCGTGCTCTGTTGCGCGTGCTGCCCCACCTGCAACAGGACCTGGTGCCCTGCACACACTCCCTGCTGCAAAGTCGGTTTTTCTGTGTGTCTGTGTGAGGATGTATTTCCAAGACTTGGCAAGTGAGGCTTAAGTGATGCGGCTGTGGCGCGCAGGCCATCCAGCTGAAGGCCATGGCGGCGGCGGCAGCCACTGAGCCTGCGGCGCCTGCGGCGCCCCCCGCAGCCAAGCCGCTTGCCAGTTCGGTGCAGCCCGCAGTGGCAGCTGCTGCAGTGCTTATTGCGCAGCCCACAGCGCAGCCGGTTGAGCCGCCCGTCGAGCAGGGCCCTGCAAGCGCAGCGCTCGCGGCGCGTGCGGCACTGTACCAGCGCACATCAGACGTCGCAGCGGCGCACGCCGCGGGGCGCCCTGTCAAGCGCGCGGCTGACGGTAGCGCAGCGCACTGCGGCAAGCGTCCCGTCAAGCGCATGGCGGCTGCGAGCGTGCTTGGTCAGGAGCGCCCTGGCAAGCGCGCGCTGGGCGCCGGAGGCCCGCGCGTTGAGGAGCGCTCCGCCAAGCGCGTGCACGTCGGGGCATCGAGCATGCCCTGCGTGGTTGCCGCAGCCCCGGGCGCCGAGCCCTGCGCGGCGCGCGGAGCACCGGCCGCGTCCCGCATTGCCAAAATCACGCTGGTTGTGCACCCGCGCGCACCGGCACGCGCGAGCACCGGTACGGTCGTCGTTGCCTGCAACGGCGGCGCGCGGGCGTCGCATGCAGGGCCTACTGCCGCGGGCGAGCCCAACTCTCCCACCGGGCCTCCAAGCCCGTTTGCGAAGCAGTGCGCGCTGCCATTTGCGGGCGCCGCGGACGGCAGAACCTGTGATCGCGCGCTGTCCTGCGCGGAGCCGCCGCCCGCCAAGCGCGGCAGCTGGCATGGCGAGCGCGTCGAGCGCGCGTCCTCGTGCCCGGGCGCGCGGCGGCCGTCGCTGCAGCCGCTGCTGCCGCCTGCGACGATGTCGGCGCCGCCGGTCGCGCGCACGCGGAACGTCATCGAGCGCCTGGCTGACCTGGCGGTGATGCCGCCGCCGCCGCCGCGGCTGCCCACTGCGGGCGCTGGCGCAGGGGGCGGCAACACCGTGGCCCCAGAAGCGCGTGCAGCGGAGGGGCTGCTGCTGCTGCACGCGGGCGAGTGCGGCGCGGTGGCGCGCCTGCTGGGCTGCCACGCCGCGGCGCGCGGCGGTCCCGGGCGGCCCGAGGGCTCGGGCGAGATGCAGGCTTGGGCGGCCATGAACAGGTGTGCGCCCTGCACACTTAACGCTGTGCAATCGCACTTCTCCGCGCCTTGGTTCGTCAGCATGTCCTCTTGTCAGGCAGGGACACGTGGCTGCATGCCGTCGTGGATTGGGGCTACGCGGCGGCGCGCGCACCGCTGCTCTGGTGCCGGCCATGGCCGGCGGCGAGCAAAGCCGCGGGCGCCGCATCGCCGCTGACCCGCGCCGCGCCGCGCTCGCGCGCAGGTTCCTGCGGCAGCGCGTGGGTCGCGAGAAGAGGGGCGTGTTTTGCGAGCTGGACGCAGAGGTGGGCGCTGCGCTGACGCGGCGGCTGCTTGCGCGCGTCGTGAGCCAGCGGCAGCAGCGCAGCGCCCACCTCCCGCGCTCGGACTGAACCGTTCATCGGCGCGAGTTGTTTTGCTGCAAGCTTTGGGGGCGCATTGCGTGCCAGGGAGGGGTGTGACAGGCAGGCGTTTAGCGGCAGCCGCCGGCTGCACATTTTGGCAAGGGCTGGAAAGGCTTTGTGTATATGTCGCGGTAGCGTATACAGGATGAAGTCTTTGGGACGAATTTGGCGCAGTGCAGCAAGAGTCGGGGTGCAGCCAAGACCGAAGGAGGCATGGCCATTTGCGCGGTTGCTCTCGCGCACCATGCTTTTGCTGGCAGGTCAGGGTTAAACGTTTGGATGGGGGTGGGCAGCAGTCTGCGGCATGCATGTATGGGCCTTGCCTGTGCCCTGCCTTGGCGCTCCAGTGCTGGGGCGCTCGGCATTTATGCTGTCACAGACTGTTTGGGGCCGCCGCGTCAGTGCTCTTGAGTAGACGCTCATGCACGCCTTGCAGGCCGGGCAACGTTGAGCAGGGAGCAGAAGCAGCAGTAGAGCTGTGTCAACGCTTGGTTTGAGCTTGCATAGCTGTATATTTGCTATGGTCGGGGTGAACAGCTGCTGTGGGCTGAAGGTGGTAGGCGCGCCGCCGGTGAATTGCTTTTATGGTGTGCTTTGATTCGAGACATGGCGCGGGGCGAAGGGGTTTCTGCTGCCACACACAGGCCGTGCAAGGCTATATTCAGGTAGTTTGCCAGCTCGCACGATCGCCAGGTACACTTGCGCTTTGCACTGATTTGTTAGGGCGGCGGTGAAGGGTAGGGGGTGGGGCTGGGGCGGGGTCTTAGGGCACCGGATGGTTTCCAGGTGTGCATCTGCGGCAATACGTCCGCATTCAGGCTGTGGTGCGAGCGAGCTCCTGGCACAAGGCGTGCTGGGACTGCTCACCCACATGTAAGGCATGTGCATGACGTTTTCATGCATCAGCTCGGCTTCCATCAGGTTGCGTCGCTGAATTAAACGCATCGCTGTTCACATGATGAAAATGTGGCCCCGACCGGAAGTCTAATCTGGATCCGTCATGAAGTGCTCGCACAAGTGCGGAAAGCGAGACTGCGCAGCAGCGCTGGCCTGCCGGCGCAGCATCATGCACTTGGCAGCCAGGCGCGCCAGGTGCAGGAACGGCGCGGCTGCCTGAGCGGCCAGACGCCTGCCATGCCGGTGGCCGCGGTGCATGAGCGGCCGCGCGCGGGCGGCGCGGCCGGCGACGCCTGCCCGCCCATCAAGCTGGTCTACTTCCATTTCCACAACGCCATCCGCGGCGAGCTGGATGACCTCGCGCGCGACGTGCTCGCGCTGGAGCCGCTGGCGGGGCTCGCGCTGCTGTCGCGCCTGGCCGCGGTGAAGGAGCGGTACCAGTTCCTGGAGCAGGTGTACAGCATCCACAGCAGCGTCGAGGACGAGGTGCGCGCCCCGCGCCGGGCATATGCGGCCCCCGCGGCTGTGCGCGGTCGTCGACGGCGCCGCCAGGCGCACGCAGCGCCGTGCGCTCGCCAGGACGGGCGCGCAGCGCGCAAAGCAGCGTCCGTGATGCGGCGCGCGCGCCGACGCGCGCGGGCGTGCGCCGCGCGGCATGTCGGTCACCGCCTGCCCGGCACACGCTCGCGTGCTCCCAGGGGGTTGCTGGAGCCCGGCAGCTCTGTTGGCGGCACGCCGCACAGCTCGTCCCTGCACGCGCTCCGGCGACGCGCCCCGTGGGCTCACAAGCCCGCCTGGGCTCTCGCCGGCGGCGCACAGGCGCCCGCGGGCGCTGAGGGCGCGGTGCGGGGCCGCGCGCGCGCGCGGAGGCGGCCCGGCCGCGCAGACGCACCTCAGGCGCCTGAGGCGTGCGGGCGCGGGCGCGGCAGGTGGTGTACCCGGCGCTGGATGCCAAGGTCAAGAACGTGACGCTGGCGTACTCTGTGGAGCACGAGGACGAGGTGCGCCGCCGGAGGGCTGCACTGCTGCCGCGCACGCATGATCGGGCCCGCAGGGGCACGAGCTTTGGCGCCTGCGCTCTGCGAGCAGAACCCACACGCGGACGAGGATTCCTGGGACGTAGTAGGTTATGTGGCTCCGTCTCTGCCAACAGTTGCCATGGAGCTCGGTGGCTGCTGCCCGGCTGTTGGGGAGCCTGCGCGCGTGCCGCGCGCCGGCCACGTGCTAGGCCTGACGCGCGCGCGGCCGCCGCGGCGCAGGAGCGCCTGTTCGAGCAGCTGATGCAGCTGCTGGCGGCCGCGCTGGCGGGCCCGGCGGCCGGGCGCGGCGCGGCCGTGCGCCGCCTGTCCTGCAAGGCCGAGGAGATCCACACCACGCTGCGCAAGCACCTGGCCAAGGAGGAGGAGCAGCTGTTCCCGCTCCTGCTCGCGCACTTCAGCGCCGCGGAGCAGGCGGAGCTGGTGGCGCAGTTCCTGTGCTGCATCCCGCTGGCCGCCGTGCAGCCCGTGCTGGCCTGGCTGCAGCCGGCCGTGCCGGTCGCCGAGCAGGAGGCGTTGCTCGCGCAGGCGCGCGCCCGGCTGCCCCTGTTCCCCTGATTCCATAATGTAGGGTTAGGGCTTAAGTAAGGCACTCTGCGCGAGGTCCCATATGCTGCGTGGCGCGCACAGCGTGCCTATGCTGCAGGGCGCGGCGCCCGCGCGCAGCAGCCCTGTGCTCTGTGGGCCCCGGGCTCAGAGATACCGCGCGCGACGCCGGGCGCGCCGCGGGCGGCCCGGCGCTGAGCCGGCCGGCCGCGCGCGCGCGCCAGGTGCGCCTGGTCATCAAGGACCGCCTGCTGCTGGAGCTGCTGGTGACGTGGCTGTCGCCGGCGGCGCCCACGCCGCGCGCGCTGCCGATCTTGGACATACAGAACGCGCGGGCCTGGAGCCCCGGGCCCAAGCCCTGCGCAAAGGCGGCGCCCGCGCGCGCCGCCAAGGCGGGCGCGGCCGAGGCGGGCGCGCACGGCGCGCGCGGCGCGCTGCCGGGCTGCTGCCGCGTGCGGCGGGGCCTGTCGCCGGGCGACGGGTGCCCGCTGGCGGACGCCAGCGGCGGGCCGGTCGGCGACGTGGGCGGCGAGCCAGGCGGCGACGCACGCTCGCCGCTGCAGGTGCGCTTGAAGCCGTCGCACGCAGCCGCAGGATGCACGTTTCACTGCGCGCCATTCCGGCAGCCCGGCGCTTGCCACGTTTCCAGCGTATCCATGGTGCTGCAGACGATGTGCTCCGCGCAGTGTGTGGCAGGATGCGAAATACTGTGCACGCACTGTCGCGCTCGGGCAGCGGTGGCCGCGGCGAGGGCAGTAGCGCACCCCGTGCTGCGTGCCGGGCATGCCGGTTGTGCACATGCCGGGCCGAGGCAGGGGCCGCTGAGTCGCCGCGGCGCGCGCGCGCGCAGCACATCACGCACCTGCACGCGGCCATCCGCTCGGCGCTGGACGCGTTTGCGGCGGAGGCGGCCGGCCTCCGCACGGGCGGCGCGCTGGGCGCGGCCGCGCTGGCCGCGCTGGTGGAGCGTCACCGCTTCCTGCGCGCCGTGTGCGCTTTCCACTCGGCGTCCGAGGACGACGTTGTCTTCCCGGCGGCCAGGTCCGCTGACGCGCGCCGCGGCCGAGCGGCGCCCCGCCGGCGAGCGCCTCCTGTTGTGGCCTGCTTTGTGATGCTGAAAGGACGCCGCGGCCCGCCGGCCTGCGCAGCGGCGTTGCGCGCGGCGCTCGCGGCAACCTGTCAGGCCGCTGGGCCGCCCTTGTCAGCGGCGGCAGTCACCAGCCTGCTTCTATGTGGTGTTTGCAGCTGCGGCTGCGTGTGCAGCGAGACGTGCGGCGCCCTGATGCGGGCGGCGGGCGGGCCAGGCGGCTGGCGGGCCGCGCGGGCGGCTGCGAGGCGTTCCAGGCGTGCGAGGCGGAGCACGCGTGCGAGGGCGCGCTGCTGGAGGACCTGGGCCGCCTGCTGGGCGACGTGCGCGCCAGCACCCGGCGCGACCCCGCCCGTCGCGCCGGCCGCCAGCAAACCACTCCTTTTTAATAACACTCTTTCTGTCGCAACTCGAAGTGAGGATGGCAGTAGCTGTTTAAAAGTTGTTCATGTAGCGGTCAGCACGTGACGCTTTTCACATCATGGACGGCAGGCGCGGCGCGGCGGAGGCGGCGGGCCTGACGGCGGAGCTGGCGGCGGCGGCGGGCGCGGCGGCGGCGGCCATCAGCCACCACATGGCGCGCGAGGAGGCCGCCGTGCTGCCGCTGCTCGCGGCCGGGCTGTGCACGCACGAGCAGCGCGCGATGGTCTGGCGCACGCTGCGCGCGATGCCGCTGCGCCTGCTTGAGCGCATGCTGCCCTGGCTGGCAGGCGCGCGCGCGCCCTCCAACCCGCCGGCCTGTAGCCTGAGCGGCTGGACCGTTGACGCGGAGCAGGCGACCAGGCCTGGCAGCGCACGCGTCCTGAGGGTCAGCCGTGGCGCGGCCTTGCGCGGCCCCCGCTTGCGTCCTTTGCTTCACACGCAGGCAACAGGTACGGAAGGCCGCAAGCCTGACCGGCGGCGCGCGCGGCCGGCGCGCCAGGCAAGCTGAGCGAGGAGGACGCGGGCGCGATGACGCGCGACTGGGAGCTCGCCGCGCCCGCGGTCGACGGCACGCTCGTCTCGCTGCTCTCCGGCTGGGCCGCGCGCGGCCGCCAGGCGTCGCCCGAGCCCGCGGTGCGGCCCCGCGCCTGGCCCGGAGCCAGGGCTCACACACTTTAGGTAGTGCGGGGCCCAAGCTCGAGCGGCTACAGCCTCCGGCCAGATGCGTCTGTGTTGCATGCTGTCGCAAAGGCGCGTTTCGGCCGCCGCCGTGTGTTCCTGACCAGGCGCGTTCAGGTGTGCATGGGCGTGCTGGGCGCGCCTGTGCCTGGCACTGCTGCAGCGACCGCCCGGCGGTGCAGCAGGCGTCACGTGTGCACGAGCACCTTCATGCCGATGTCGCGCCCTGACCCGTGCAGCCCTGACCCGCCCCGTGCGCCCGCCAGGACCCCGACGACCCCATCCGCTTCAGCAACGAGACGTGCGGCGTGTCCGGCGCGCGGCGCGGCGTGCCCGCCCCCGCGCCGGCGCCCGCGCTTGCGCCGGCAGCGCCGCAGGCCGCGCCGCCGCCGCCGGCGGCGATGGCGCGCCCACTATCAGGGTCTTCTCCGCGCGCGGAGTCCGCGCCGCCCGAGCCCGCCCCCAAGCGCGCGCGGACGGCGTCCGCGCGCATGGCACCCGCGCGCGCCGCGCCCGCCGCGCCCGCCGCGCCCGCGGCCCGCGAGGCCGCCGGCGCCGGCGCGCAGCGGCCCGCCGGCGGCGGGGTTGCCCCGCCCGCGGCCGCTGGCGCGGCGCCGCCGCGCGAGGGCGGCGGCGGCGCGGCCGCGGCGCCGGCGCCGCCGCGCGTCAACCCCATCGACCACATCTTTCAGTTCCACAAGGCGCTGCGGCGCGACCTGCGCAGCCTGGAGGCCGAGGCGCGCGCGTTCGCGGCCGCGCTGGACGAAGCCGAGGACTGGCGCGGCGGCGGCGCTGCGCTGCAGGCGCTGGAGGGCCGCTACCGCTTCCTGTGGGGCATCTACTGCGCGCACTCGGAGGCCGAGGACGCCATCGTGTTCCCCGCGCTGGAGGCCAAGGAGGCGCTGCGGCACGTGAGCCACGCGTACACGCTGGACCACCAGCAGGAGGCGCAGCTGTTCGAAGAAATGGCCGCGGTCTTGCGGCGCGTGGCCGGCGCGGCGACGCTCGCCGACGCGCGCGGCGCGGCCGCCGCGCTCGCGCGCCTGACCGCCGCCACGCGCGCCAGCCTGGAGCAGCACGTGCGCGCGGAGGAGCAGGAGCTCTGGCCGCTGTTCGCGGAGAACTTCACCGAGGCGGAGCAGCAGCACCTGGTCGGCGTGATCGTCGGGCGCACCGGCGCCGAGGTGCTCCAGGCCATGCTGCCCTGGGTGACCGGCTCGTGCACGGCGGACGAGCAGGCGGCCATGATGGCCTCGCTGCGCTCGGCCACGCGCAACACCGGCTTTGAGCGCTGGCTGGGCGCCACGCTGCCGCCGCCGCCCGGCGCGGCGGCGGGCGCGCCCGGCGGCGGGCCGGCGGGCGCGCCGGCGGCGGCGGCGGCGGCGGCGCCGGCTGCTGCGCCGCCGCACCTGGCGCTCGACGACGTGGCCGACTACCTGCGGGGCGGCGGCGGCGGCGGCGCCGGCGCCAGTTTGGACGCCGGTTCTGGTTCCGGTGTTGGCGGCGGCGGAGGCGGCGCGGCCGGGGCGGAGGCGGGCGTGTTCCGGCCGGGCTGGGAGGACATCTTCCGCATGAACCAGCAGCAGCTGGAGGCGCGCCCCGCCCCAGAGCGCCCCATGGCCTGCTCGCTCAGTCCTAGTCCTAGTGGTGGCGCACAGCAGGCTTGGAGACCCAAGAGCGTCCGTGCAAGCCGCGTTGGTCGCTCCGCCGGCAGCGGCTGCCGGCCGGCATGTCAGCAACCTGCAGGCGCTCCCGGCGCGCGCATGCGTCCGCGCGCAGCGCGCGCCGCGCCTGCGGCAGCATCACCCAAGTCCGCTGGCTCTGTGCCGCCAAAATGGAGCGCAGGGCGGCGCCGCACCCCTGCGCCCAGCCCCCGCTTCGGCCCGCGCGCAGGAGACGGCGCGGCGCGTGTGCGGCGACGCGGGCCTGGCCGCGGAGCGCAAGGCGTACCTGATGCAGAACATCATGGCCTCGCGCTACATCGTCGCGCAGCAGCGCCGCCTGGCCGACAGCGGCGCCGGCGCCGGCGCCGGCGCCGGCCCGGGCGGCGGCCCGGCGCGCACGTACCACGACGCCGCGCGCGGCGTGCTCGGCTGCGCGCACTACCAGCGCCGCTGCCACGTGGTCGCGCCTTGCTGCGGCCAGGTGCACGCGTGCCGCTTCTGCCACGACGAGGTGGCCGACCACCGGCTGGACCCGCACGCCGTCACCGCCATGGTCTGCATGGCCTGCAGCGCGCGCCAGCCGGCCGCGGCCGCCTGCCGGTCGTGCGGGCAGGCGATGGCGCGCTACTACTGCGGCATCTGCCACCTGTGGGACGACGAGCCCGCGCGCGCCATCTACCACTGCCCCTTCTGCAACCTGTGCCGGCGCGGGCGCGGCCTGGGCGTAGACGCGTGCCACTGCATGGACTGCAACTCCTGCATGCACCTGGACGAGTTCGCGCGGCACAAGTGCCGCGACCTGAGCGCGTGCCCGGTCTGCACGGACTACCTGTTCGACTCGGCGCAGCCCTACCGGGCGCGCCGCCCGCCCCTCCCCCCCCCCCTGCGGTCCGCCTGCGGTGCCGCCCGCTGCGTGGCGCTGCGCTGCGCTGCACTTTCCAGCTGCGGCCCTTTGGCGGCGGCCCGCTGGCAGTCATGGTGCATGCAGTACGCTCGCTGCCTGCTGCCTGCCGCCTGCCGCCTGCTGCATGCTCCCAGCGCAGGCTGCGATGGGCGGCTGTTCCGGTCAGGAGAGGGCGCTGCGCTGCGGTGATGCTGCAGACCGTCGTTGCACAGGCCTACGAACTTGGCAGTCCTTGCCAGGGTGGCCCCCTTAGTACCCTGATGGCCCGGGCGCGCGCGCGCAGGAGCTGCCGTGCGGGCACTTCATGCACTCGCACTGCTTCGCGCAGTACACGCGCTTCCACTACGCGTGCCCCGTGTGCGCCAAGAGCCTGGGCGACATGAGCGTCTATTTCCGCATGCTCGACTCGCTGCTCGCGCGCGACGCGGCCGAGCTGCCGCCCGCGTACGCCGCGCGCCGCCAGGCGCGCCCCCGCCGCCGCGCCACCCAGACCGCGGCTCGGGAGCGCGGGTGGCGGGCAGGCCGCGCTCCTGGGCTGCGCTCAGGAGCCCTACCCGTACCCTAGCACAGGCGCCAGCCGATCTTGTGGCGGGCGGAGTGCGGGTCGTATAGCAGGGCACCGGACGCAGGGTGCTGCCATGGCCCCTGCCCCGCCTTGCATGCCCATAGGCACAGCGCAACGCCGTCGCCAGCGAGGAGGCCGTTGATTAGCCGTGAGTTCCCTGGGGCGGCGCCGGAGCCCCCGCTGCATGCGCTGGCGTGCGCGCTGCCGGGGCGGCCGCGCCTCCGACGCTGCCGCGCCCGCCGCGCGCAGGCCATCCTGTGCAACGATTGCGGAAAGCATGGCGAGGCGCCCTTCCATTTTGTGTATCACAAGTGCGGCCACTGCGCGTCATACAATACGCGCGTGCTGTGAGCGCCCGGCGCGGCGCCGCCGCGGCGAGCGCCCTGCGAGCCGCAGGGCTGTGGGTCACCTCGCCACTGCGCCGGTGATGCGCCTCCGGCGTCGTGCGGCCGCTGCCGCCGGACGGGTGACGCCTTGCAGACGGTGGCGTGGCGGGCGAGACGGGTAAGCCCGAGAGCGCCACGCAATATTAGTCGCGAGGGTTACGGTGGTGAGCGGAGGAGCAGGGCGGCGGCCAGGCGGCTACGCTGTGTGGAGCAGCTCCCTTGACCTGCTTGACGGAGCGCAGCCGCCTCGTCGCTCTGCCTCTCCGCGTGGCTGGACATGCTTGCTGAGCGGGGTTTGCGTCCTGGAGTGTGTGTGCTGCAAGTACGTGCTGTGAATAGCATTGATTTGTTGTGTGTCCGTGTTTGCACCTGATTGTGAGCCTTGTGGGCGGGGTTTTTGCATGGAGTTGACCCGGAGCACGTGGCGGCGTGCATGAGCTGTACCGCTTTCAGCCCTGCAGGGACTGCTTTTCGACAACTGTTTGGAGGCCTGCTATTGTATGCATGCTACAAGGCACGATTGCTGTATTAAGGGGGAGGCAAGCCTGCTTCAGGCTAGGGTCTCTGAAGAAAGAGAAGAAGAGATCCCGGCTTTGGAGCGCACGACAGTTTCTGTCTGAGCGTCCTAGCAGTGAAGGGCGCCTGCCAAGCGGTGCAGGTAGAGCTTGTGGACAGCCGTTAGGCGGTCTGACGTCCTGTGTGATCTACTCTACAGTCTGTAGCTGCTTGTGTATGTGCGCCTGCACCTTGCAGCACCAGCGAGGCGTGAGCAGCTCCTCACTGCCCAGCAAAGCTGCGAGGGCGCGCAGGCGGACGAGGATCGTCTGGTATCCAACGAACACCAAACCGACAAATGTAGGGTCCCACTTTCAAATACGGCTTGCGAGAGGTCGCTTTGGCGAGTGTTCGCCTTCCGCAGCCTGTAGCGCAGAACGCGCAATCGGATCGCCGTCAGCTCGCACGTCCAGGGCTGCAGCAGGGGCAGCTGCGCCCTGCGAGCGCAGATGTGCACATACCAGCGGATCGCCGCGGCGCTCTTCTGCTGCTGCATTGTCACAGGCTTGGCGCTTTGTCTCACGCCATACCGGACCTGGCACTTGAGGCAGGTACAAAGTGCCGCGCAGCCACAGGCGCTGCACGCTGGACGGGAACAGGCGGCGAGCAGCCTCGTTTATGAAACGCGGCCTGACGCTGTGGTCATGGAGGATGACCCCATACTGGTGCGAGGCACTGCGACCCCGTCTGGCAAAGTCCAGCAGAGCGGTCACCTGAGCGCTGTCCCGCCTGCGCACCGAGCATGGTCCCCACACGGACTTGTTGTGCCACCCTGTAGCACCTGGTCTTGGCACAGCAGGATGGCAGCACTGCGAGGCCTCACGCACGCTTGGCGAGCAGGGGCGCATACAGCCTATCAAGTCTTTCTGTATCGTCAGCGAGCGCTCGTCCGGTTCAAACTATTTGGAGAGCCTGGTAAAAAAAAACTTGCAGCTGTCATTCAACTTCTCAGACTGCCCCTGGGTGCGCGCCGCGCCCCGCCCGCTGCCGGGCGCCTGTTACGGCCTGCCGCTAACCGGTGCAAAGCGCGCCTGCGCAGAAGCACGAAATGGAGTACGACCTAGCCAGCCCCAGCCCCTTCGCAGGCGCGCACCGCCCTGTGCCACAGCTGAAAGCGTGCAGTGGAATCGCTTAATGACGCCCGAGTGAGTTCCGCGCCGCAGAGCTTGGCGCAGACGTACTCGTCGTCGGCATCGTCAGGTGATACTGCGGATGCATACTCTGCCTGCAGGCAGCTGCCTGTCGGCGCCGCCACCCCCCGCACAGGCACTTGCACCTCGCATGCTTTCGCCAACGCACCGTGCTGGGTGCGCAGGAACGCCGTTGACTGGGCGGCGTCCTTGTTCAAGCAGCCCTACTACGGTGCGGCGCTCGCGCCTCCCTGCTCTGCCATCATACGTGGCAGCAGCGCGTCTGATGCACGCGCGCGGGGCGCCAGCCCCGGCCCACTGCAACGTCACGTTTGCGGAGTTCCTGGCGACGCCGTGGCGGCCGCTGGAGCCCGTCTTCGACGACCCCTGCCACGCCGACATGGCCACCTACTGCCCCAAGACGCAGAGCAGCCACCAGGAGTACGAGCAGCGCGGCGGCGAGTTTGCGGGCTCGGTGCTGGAGATGCGCGCGTGGAAGCTGCAGCGCGTCCGCAAGCTCTGCAACACGCGCCGCCAGGCCGCCTGCGTGCGGTACGAGGACCTGATGGCCGACCCCAGGCACTTCCTGGACCGCGTGCGGCAGCGCTTCCACGTCGACGAGCAGCCGGGCTACTTCCAGCCGGTGGGGCCTCCCTGCCCGCGCGCGCGCGGCCGCGTGCCCTGGTGGCGTGTGGTGCCGCCACCCTGGCCCGCATGCTCTGATGGTGCATGGTGCTGTCACGCTGCCGGCCGCCGCTGCTACCGGGCGCGCTCGGTCCGGGACGGGCCTGCCGCCCCTCAAGAGCAGTGCCTGCAGCTCATGACACGCCTTGATGCCTGCAAGTGTGATGCAGGCGGGCGGGTCAAGTCATCTCATGCAAGGTCCCGGGCACCCCGTCAGCTCCTCACGACCATGCATGCACAAGCGGTGATGCCGCGCCATGGTGGTTTGCACCATGCAGCACAGAGCGAGCACGCCCACGGGGGCAAACCCCCCGGCAGGTCACGCGGTACAAGGGCAGCTCCGCGCCGGAGCACGCGAGCTTCCTGCCGAGCTCGGAGGCGCAGCTGCTGCGCGCGGGCACGCCGTCGCCGCTGTACAATGCGACCACGCTCGCGCTGCTGCGCCATGGCATAGACGCGGACGCGGAGGCGGCCGCCGGCTACACCTACGACGACATCTTCACCGAGCACGGCATCACGCCGTCCGTCGCCACGGCTGCCGTGCATGCGCTCTAGCGGCAGGGCGCGCCGCCGCATGCGGAGCACCTCTGCTTGTTGAATTTGCATGCTCTGGGTAAGGTGCCGCACAAGAGCAGGAGCAGGGGTGAAACCTCGCGCGGAACCGCAGACCATGTAGCAGCATATGCGGTATGTTGCGTTACCTGAGCATGGGAGGCTGGGGTGCCGCTGCTGTCGCACGGGCCAGAAAAGGGCTTGGCATGCATATGTGTGCCAGGCTGCATAGCACGGTGCTGAAGTACTTGAAGTGGCCGAGAGCAATTGCTAGATCAGGCGCAGCGCACTGACGTGGACTGGATGGGTTAAATCAGTGTGCTGCAAGGAGTACCTTGGCAGTGTGCGCTGTGTCGTGCCAGCCTGTTGCATGGAGGCAAATCCGTGGTACCGTCAAGTACCATCAGTGCGTGAGGAACGAGCTATGCTGTTACCCTTCAAGTGTTCTCATAGAGCAACACCCCAGGCCAGTTACTGAGGGACGCTGCTTTCTGCCGTGCAAAGCCGCTGCGGGCTGCGCGACGGCCTGCCGCTGCAGTGCTGATATACATGCAAGCTCATATATATATACTTCCCGGACCCATGTGTGAACAGCATGGTAGCGAGCTCATTGCAGCACATTATTGACACCCTGTGCATGGCAAAACAGCTGAACTCACCCGCACGCCTGCCTGTGCGCTTGCGCTAGCAAGCAGTCCTCTGCGACCGGACCCTCGCCCGAACAAAATCAGCCGCGGTGCAGCAGTGAGCGCGCATGTGCACGCCCAGCTGCAAGTGCCGCTTTAACAAGCAGCCAGCATGCTCGCCCTGCGTCAGGCACCCCAGGCAGGGGTCCACTACAGATCCTTATTGGGCCAGGCAGGGTCGGCTTTCATACTTCAGGACCGCGGACATCGACGAAAAAGCTCCTGGGTGGGCTCATCCCTGACACGGAGCACGGCACAAGCTCGACCTGGGAAGAAATGATGCACCCGTCCATTTGCGCCCGACGCGCTAGGCCTCGGTGCGGCGCTTGCGCGCGCCGGCGTGCATGTGGCCGCCGGCGCCGTAGACGTGGCCCGAGCGGGCCACCTTGATGAACGAGTACTCCATCAGGCTGGCGTGGCTGCAGGTCTCGCAGTACGTGTTCGGCTCCGTGGAGAACACCCGGTAGCCGTCGTCGGCCAGCATCTGCAGCAGCGGCGCGATGGTGCCCTCGATGCCGCCGGATGCGTGCTCCGCATGGAACTCCACCAGCAGCTGCCCCACCGGCAGCGTGCCCAGCCCGCTGTGGTACCTGCGCCCGCCGCGGCGCCGCGTCAGCAAAGTGCGTCCCTCCAAGTGGTCTAAGGCGGAATAGGGTTAGGGTTAGGGTTAGGGGCAAGGCATAGGCCGTCACCAGTGCGCGAGCGCTCGCCACTCCGCGCCCTCCACATCGACCTTGAGCACGTCCAGCCAGGCGACCTGCAGCCCGGCCATCATGGCCGGCAGCGTCTGCAGCATTGCGCCCGCGGCGGCCGGCTCGGCGGCGAGGCCGGTGTCGTGCAGGCGCACGCCCGCCACGCGCCGCACCGCCGCCTGCTCCGTCGCGTTGAGCGTGTGGTCGAACGTGTGCACCTCGCAGCGCGTGCGGTTGAGCAGCGCCTCCTCGAAGCTGGTGTCGCCGTCGCTGCCGAGCGCGAACGCGACGCAGCCGGGCCGCTGCAGCAGCGAGGCCACGCCGCACAGCCACTTGCCGCCGTCGCCGACGCGCCCCACGCGCTCGCGCACGTGCGGGCAGTGGTAGTCTGCGCGGCGCCGCCAGGCAGGGCGTGAGCTGCAGGGCGCGAGCCGCGCGCGCTCGCACCACTTTTTCATCACTCTGCGCCTGTGCCACAGCGCTGCCCGCCGCTGCAGCATATGCGTGCAAGTGGTCCCACACGGCGCGAGGCGGAGCAGCGCCAGGCGGCGGGAACGCGCAGCACTGGAGAGACTCAGTGAGGAGCGCCCAGGGGGACGCCTCTGACAGGTCGGCCGTGGCCAGGCGGCGCTGGGAGCGGCGGGAACACACCAGGGCCCCATATGTCCCAGATGCGGACGTGCGCCCTGTCTTGGCCGTCGAGCCTCAGCCTGGTGTCGCGGTCTGCCGGGTCGCCAGGCGTGCGGCGGCGCCAGACCTGCGCAGCTGCCGAGCGTGCCCGCCAGTACGCGCCCTCAGCGACCTCCTCGGCCACGCTCAGCGCCGACGCCTGCGTGTATCCGAGGCAGAGCAGGAGGAGCGCACACCCCGCTGCGCGCCTGAGCGCTGCGGGTGCCGCTCGGCCCCCTGCGGACGTGCCACAGGATTACTTTCAGTCGCCAGTGCAAGTGTAGGTGCACGTGGCTGCCAGAAGGGGAATCAACAAGGTAAACAGCCGCGATCAAGTTATATACATTGTGTGATGGAGTGCCCGCTCCGTACCAGCCGCGCCCATCGCTCAGATGCTGCCGCTGTGCAGCACACCGCGTGCTGCTCTGCCCAGCAGGCCTTGCTTCATCGGGCCCAAGGAAGATCCTAAGGAAGACTCGCCAAGGGGCCGAGTGGGGGAGCCCGCCCTAGGGAATAGCCCCCTCAGATGGACATGGCCGAGGCCGAGGAGACAGCCAGCGTGCGCTGTCGCTAGAATGCCATTCGCCCCTCAGGATGGCGGCGCGCTATTCGATCGCGTGCCGAGCGAGGCGTGCGCAGAATTGCATCGCCGTTGGGCGGCGTGCCATGCAAAATATGCAGACGCGGGGCTGCCAGCTGCGGCAAGCGGCAGCCCGTCTGATGATGGCGTGCCGCCTGTCGAAGTCGTGCTGGCACTCCTCTACTCTGCGTTATCAGAGGGTGATGCTGCGAGGTGTGCTCCTGGGCTCCGGCAGCCTGGGTGCATCGGCGCTGCAATGCCTGCTGCCGAGCGTCCTGGGGCTGCAATGTCACCAGCAGCGCTGGTACTATGCAATGCGTCTGATGTGCACTGGCTCTCGTTGACAGGGACGACGTGCAAGTGTGAGCTCCTGCAACATATCGTTGCTTGTGCGCGCAGGTGCAAGCAGCACCTCGAGCGGGGCGATGCGGGGCTGCGTGCGCTCGCCGCGGGCCAGCTCCTCGCGCTTGCCGCTCCGTACTACCCCCACCTGCGGCCGCAGGCCCGGCCGGCTCTGCTGGACCTCGCCGCGGCGCTCGTCGGCGCACAGGCGCAGGCACGCGTCCCGCTCCGGGCAGCCTGCTCGCCTGGGCGGTGCAGGCGCAGATGCATTCCCATGCGCACTGCACCACCGAGCTCGCATGCACTATTGGAAGCGCGTCTCCAGCTTGGCCCGTGTATGGGCGGTGCAGCCACGGCCGTGCGCAGACTCGCCCCTCCCGTATTCCGGGCACGTCGCTCGGCCTGCCGCCGGCCCTGTGGGCGCCAAAGCACCAGTTCCGCGCTGCCAAGCGTGCTCGCCGCGGCGCCTTGCCGTGTCCCGCTGGGCAGCATGCGCGGGGCCTGCAAGCATGCGCTTGGACGTGCGCATCGTCCGCGCGGCCGCGCCTCAGAGCGGCCGCGCCGCGCAGGGCGCCGAGGCGCTGTGCTACGCGCTGCTGCGCCACGTGCGCTCGGCCTGCGCGGCGCCCGACAACGTGTGGCTGGCGGCGCGGCTGGTGGCGGCGCTGGCGCCGGCGGCGCAGTGGCTCGCGCGCGCGCCCGAGCTCGCGCAGTGCACCGCCTACATGCTGCTGCGGTGCGCGCGGGCGCGCGTGCGCGCTGCCGCCAGGGCAGCTCCGTGCTTGAGTGTACTGCGAGCCCTGCTTGCGCGGTGCTATCGTGTGCATGCATGGCTATGCTGGAATCGGCCAGCGCGCTGTCAGCTCTTGCGCTGCGCTCGAGCGCACATGCTCAGGCCAAGGTGTGCCCGCCCTCTGGCGCAGACAGTGCCTGCCCTGCAAGTGGCTTGCGGCTGACTCGCGCAGCTCGCAATATGCAGCGCCCGCACTGTAACCTGCACCGCGGGCGCCCGGCCCAGGCTGCTGCCGGAGCTGGCGCGCGCGCCGGGCGACGAGGACGGGCGCGCGCTGCGCGCGGCAGGCGGCGACCTGGTCGCGCAGCTGCTGACCCGGCACTGGGACGCCTGCGCGGGCGCGGGCCGCGACCTGGCCCGCGCGCTGCAGGCGCGTCCCCGGCGCAGGCACCCCTGGTCAAGGACAGGCCTAGGGCGCCCTCTGGTCAAGGGCTCAAGCTGGTTGGCGAGGCGGTGGGGTGGTCACCATGGCGCACACAGAAGGAGGCTTGCCCTTCCCATACGAAGGGGACTCGCACCTTCTACACAGGGAGATGTCGGATGAATTACCAGAGGATGTAGCATCGCGGCGGCGCGGGCTGGCGCCCTGCAGCGCTCGGCCGCCCCCGTCCTCCTGTGCGCGGGCGCATGGGTGCCAGCGCATGTCTGCCTCTGGCTGGACGCCTGGGCCCTGGGCGCCGCGCAGTGCGGCACGGCGCACTCAGCATGAAGCGCACTGCGCGCGCGTGCATGATGCCAGCGCCTGTGCCCTGGTCGCGGCACCCCGCCCGCGCGCATGCTGGCACGTGCAGGCCTCCTCCAGCCCTGCGTGCCGCAGGAGGCGAGCAACCTGGCAGAGGCGCACGGCGCCTGGCGCGCGCTGGCCGCCGGCGGCCAGCCGGGCGCCGCCGACGCCAACGGCGCCGCCAACGGCGCCGGCGCGGGCCCGCCGCTGGGCTCCGCCGCCGACCCAGGCTCGGCGCTGGAGCGGCTGCTAGCGACGCCGACGCCGGCGCGCGTGCTGCTGTCGCGCGTGCCGCCGGATGCAGAGGCGCAGCTGTACTTCATGCTGACCCAGGCGCGCCCAGAGGGTAGGGGTAGGGTTTGGGGGATGCGACGTACCGCGGCCTGCCGCGAGCGCGCGCGGGGATGCTGGCGGGCCGGCCGCGGGCATGCCCGGCTGCCTGAGCAGCCTCTGCCGTCGGCGCGTCGTCCTGTGCGAGCGAGCTCCGCGAGGAGGGTAGCTGCCAGCGGCGCGGCGGTCGCTGCGTCCCGGGGTGACCCGGGCGCCCAGCTCGGCACAGCGCATGCGGCCCGCACCGTGTGGGCGTCCGTGCGGCGCGCCGGGGTCGCCATAGGGTCAATACTGACCCTTACCGTAACCCACCCTCCGCCGGCGCAGGTGCGGCGCGGCAACGAGAAGCGCTACCAGCAGTGGTTCCTGGCGCGGCATGTGCCGCGGCCGGACGCGGAGGGCCTGGTGCCGGACCTGGTGCGCTACGTCTGCGCCGTGTGCCACCCGCCGCCGCACGTGCGCGACCGCGACTCCCTTGTCCTGCCCAGGTGTCGCCCCGTCCTTCCCCTCCTAAAAACCCTAGCATTGCGCCGCTGTGCCACCCGCCCGCGCACGTGCGCGACTGCGACTCCCTGGTCCTGTTAAGGTCGCGCCCTTTCCCTTCCGCTGTGCCACCCTAAACTACCCTTACCCTAATCCTGCTCACCTTCACGCTGGAAACCCCAAAACAGTGCATTGCTGTGCTGCCCTTCCGGGCGCGCTCAGCGGCCGCGGCTCCGCGCGCCTGCCCTGGTCGCGCCGCGGATGCGCCCCACACCGAGCCGGGCGCCCGGCGCCCGTGCGTCGCTGGCCCCTGCCCGCCGCGTTGCCCCTATGCAAGGCGTGCAAGGTCTGTGGGCTTCTGTTGCTGCTCGCAGCACTCCGGGCCTAGGGCAGGCGGCAGCAGGGGGCGGGCTCCTGGGGCGACGCGGGGGCGCGCGCGCGCAGGTGGCAGGTGCTGGGCTGGCTGATGCAGTGCTCGCGCAGCGCGGCCGGCGCGGCCGCCGTGCGCCTGGCGGTGCTGCTGGACCTGCTCTACTTCACGCCCGGCGCGGATGCCGTGCTGAGCATCGAGCCGGCATGCCTGGTCATGGTGCGCGCGCCCGCCGCGCCGCGTCCCCTGCCCCCCGCCCCCCGCACCCGCCCCAGCTCCACCCTGCCGGGCCCCCTGCCATGCTTGCCGCTTGCGCCGCCTGCCGGGCGGAGCGGGAGCAGGGCGTCAGATATCCGCATGCCCCAAGCGGGCCAGCTCAAATAAGAAAGTGCTCGTCTGCGCCTCCTCCGCACACCTTGTGGAGACAAAAGCACACAGCGTCTGGTGCCGCGCGGCGCGGGCTCCCCGCCGGCCAACCGAGCGCCCCCTGCGCAGGTCGGCTCCGTCCCAAAGTACACGCACATGACCAATGGCCTGCTCGACACGCTGTTCCGCGCGCTAGAGCCGGCCGACGGCTGCGCGGCGCGCGCCGCGGCGGCCGCGCGCGGCGTGGCGGCCGCATTCGCGGCGCTAGAGGACCCCGGGCGCAGCCTGGGCGTGCCCAGCCCCGCGCAGCTGATCGGCGCGGAGGCGGTCGCCGCGCCGCTGCGCGCGCGCCTGCGCACGCTCGTCGCACGGCCGGCCGCGTCTGCGGGCGCGCGCCCGGCGCGCTCCAAGCCGCTGATTTTAACAATACCTGCCCGGCGAGAGCGAGGCGGGCACTATTTTGGCAGCAGCCGGAGCGCCGGGCCTGCCTGCACGTCTGCTTGTGCGTCTGGCACGTGCCCGACGAGCGCAGGCGCCCTGGCATGCGGCCCCTGGCCGCGGCGCTGCTTCCGGCTGCGGCCGCGCTGCCGCGGCCCGCCTGCCATGCAGCGGGTCGCCGGCTGGCGGCCTGCTCTGCGGTGCTCGCCGCGCCGGCTGACATGCTGCCAGCGGCGCAGGCGAGGCCGCGCCGGGCGGCGCCGTGCCCCCGTCGCGCTCGGGCCCCTCGGCCAGCGACGCCGCACAGTCCGGCGGGTCCGCGGACGGCATCACGCCCATGCGAGCGGGCCCGCCTGCGGCTGGCGCTGCCACAGAGGTATCCTCCAGGATGCACAAGCCCGGCGCACTAGTGTCCCGGCGCTCTGACAGCGCCGGCCCCGCGCCGCAGCCGCCGGTCGACGGCGAGGTCGGCCCGGCGCCTGCAGCAGGGGCGGGGCGCGCTCGCGAGGAGCCGCCCGGCCCGGCGGCCGCCGCCGCCTCCGCGGCACCTGAGGGCGCAGCGTCGGGTGACAGCGCAAAGCGCGCGCGCCCGCCCGGGGCCGAGCCCGAGAAGGCGTTCAAGCGGCCGCGCGTGCGGGGCCACGCCGGCGACCCGGCGCGCCGCGCTGCCGCCGCCGACGGCGGCGGCGGCGGCGGCGGCGGCGGCGGCGCGGGCGGCGCGGCGCCCGCCGTGGCGCCGCCTGCGCCAGGCAGCGAGCCTGCGGGCATGCAGGCACGCGCCCGTCGCGGCCGGGCGCGGGGCTCGCCCGGCCAGCGTGTTGCACTGCTTTGTCACGGAGGGCGGTGCGCGTGCATGCGTGCGCTGCAGGCACCGTGGGCTGGAACAGGGGAGCATGCAGGCAGCTCACGCCGTGTGCGCTCCGACTAGGGACCTGCTGTGACCTGCTGAGACCGTCTGAGCCCTGACCAGCCTGACATTTGCGCGGCGCGCCTTCCCAGCACCAAAACAATGTTAGCGCGCCAGCGGCGGTGAGCGGCGCGACCGGCCGGCGCGCAGACAGCGGCCGCAGCAGTACGCGAGGCAGGCGCGGCGGGTGGCGCGGCGGGCGCGCGCCTGGCGGCCGAGCTGGCCGTGCTGCTGCAGGCCGTGCGGGTGCGCGCGCCCACCCGAGCGCCGCCTGCCTGCGTCGGGCACCTGCATCTGGCGGCAGCGGCCGGCCGGATGGGGCCAGGGCGCGCGCGGCCAGACAGGCCGGGCAGGACGCCCGGGCGGGCCACATGAGCGCCGCCCCGCTGCTGGGGAGCCGCCCGCTGAGCGCGCCGGCCCGGCCGCCGCCGAGCGCGCGCGCCGTGCTGCGCGCAGGCGGGCGGCGCCGGCGCGGGCGTCGCGCGGGCGGCGGGCGCGCTGCTGGGGGCGCTCGCGGCGCCCGCCGCGCCGGGGCCGGGCGGCGGGCAGGCCGGCAGCGCCAGCGCGCGGCATGTGCAGTCGGCCGTGGCGGCGCTGACGGATGTGGCCGCCGCCGGCGCCGGCGCGCCGGGCGCCGTGCCCTGGCTGCACCTGGGCGGCGCCCCGGACGCGCCCCAGAGCGGCTCGGCAGGCGCGCCGCGCCGTGAGGCTCCCACGCCTACTGCGCGGGCCTTAGCACGGCTTCCCACCGCCTCATCAGGAGCGCGTGCCTGCGCGCGCTGCCCAGACGCCCGTTGCTGCCCATCGCTGGCGCGGAGGCAGGTCCTGACCGCCGCTGGGCTGCATGGCATGAGGGACGGCAGCGCGCCCGCAGGCGCGGGCGGCGCGGCCGCGCATCCGGGCGCGCCCGGCGGCTCGCTGGCGCGTGCGCTGGCGCGCGCGGCGCTGCAGGGCGGCGCGCGCGCCGGCGGGGCGCCCGCCAAGGCGCCCGCGGGCGACGCCGAGGCGGTCCGCGCGGCGGCGGTGCGGCTGCTGGCCGCGCTGCGCTGCTGCGACGCTACCAGCACCATAGGCGCGCCCGAGCGCGAGCGTGCTGGAACTGCCCGGGGGGTGCACCTCTCAAGGTGCTGTCAAGGGCTCCTGCAGCCCGGGTCGCCGAAGAGATGGCGCACCGCTCCCACGTCCCGTTTGATCTGGCGGCAAGACCGGTTTGCCTCCGTGTCCGTGTTGCTACCCTGCGGTACACTGCACAGGCAGTCCGCAATCCTGTATTCATGCCATACAAAGCAACCGCCTACCGCTCCCCCGCGGAGGGGGAGCGGGGAGCTCTCCGCTGCTACGCCATGCACTACGTGATACCTGGCACCGGCGCCCGCTGCTTAGCGGCACCTGTCAACAGCAGAGCCGTCTCGCCGCGAGCGCGCAGGCGTCGCCCTGCTGCTGGAGGCGAGCGAGGATGCGCCGGCCGTGGGCGACGGCGCCGCCGCCGCAGCCTGCCCGGGCGACCCCGACGGCGCCCGCGCGCGGGCGCTGGCGCTGTGGGCGGAGGCGACAGCCGAGGCCGCGCGCCTGGCCGCGCCGGCCGCGCTTCGCGAGCGCCGGGCGCTCCTGCCGCCGGGTGCGCCGCCGCGGCTGCGGGCGCCCCTGCCGGCCGCGGCCGTGGGCGCGCAGCGCTGTGCGGCGCGCAGCGCGCGGCCGGCAGCGCTTGGGCGGGCGTGACCATGTGTGGCAGCGGTGCCCATGCAACCCCGGGCGTCCCTGGCGTGGAAGCCTCTGCAGCGTGCGCGCCGAGGCGTGCGCAGGAGCGCAGAGGAAAGGCCAGGGCGACCCTCTGCGGAGGCGGCCGCATGTCTGCCCCAGCAAGCGCTGCAATGCCGGCCCGTTTGCTGCATCTTGTCGGGCGCTCTGGCAGGGGCGGGCGGCGGCGCTTGCGTGGCGGTACGCGCCCGAGGCGAGCCGCGTGTGGCCGCGCAGGCGCCGCGCCGGAGCGCAGCGTGACCAGGGGCGCGGCGGCCGCGGCCGTTGCCGACCTGCGCACGCTGCTCGCGGCGCGCGGGCCGGCCGCGCTCGCAGGCCTGGCCCCGCCGCTGCTGGCGGCCGCGCCGGCGCTGCTGCCCGGGCACGCGCCCGCGCTGCGGCTGCTGCTGGCGGTGGCCGATGCGGGCGTGCTGCTGCGCCTGGCGGCCGGCGTGAGCCTGGGCGGGCTCAGCTGCTGCTTCGCGGCGCGCCTGCGGCCGCGCGCGCCGGCCGAGGCCGGATCGAGCCCGGAGCCCGCCGCCGGCGCCGCGGACGGCGCGCGGGCCGCCGCGGGCGCTCGCGCCGGGCGGGGCAGGGAGCGCGGCCGGGGGCCGAAGCGCGGTGCGCCGGGGGCGCGGCGGACCCCCGACGGCGCGACAGCCGAGAGCAGCGAGGACGAGGCTGATGGGGCGGGGCAGGCCGGGGCAGCGCGGCGGCGCGGCACGGCTGAGAAGGCGCGGCGCTCGGTCCCCAGGCGGGGCGGGCGCGCGGCCCGTGCGGCCGCTGCCGCGTCCGGGAGCAGCGACGACGAGGGCAGCGGCGGCGAGCCTGGCAGCGGCGATGAGGCGGGAGATGGCGGGAGCAGCAACGATGAGGAGGAGGAGGCGCCGGCGCGCCCCCGCACGCGCGGCCGGGCGGCCGCGGCGCCCAAGCGCGCGCGCGCCACCAAGCCCGCCGACGACTCGGACGGCAGCAGCGGCGCTGACAGCGGGGGCGAGCCCCCGCCAAAGCGCGCGGCGCGGCGCGCCGGCCCCGCGGCCGGGCGCGGCGCCGGCGCGGCCGCGCG